>BNJU01001376.1_pt1:0-70000 | contig 600991 bp, 541 predicted proteins | sample 8539281 | NCBI WGS metagenome assembly BNJU01 (sample SAMD00202456, study PRJDB9452) | human saliva metagenome | isolation source: human saliva | place: Japan | reverse complement strand
TCTGCTTGTTGGATGTACAATATGTCATAGATCGAATGTCTCCTGAATAGGAAACAAAAAGTGGAGAATAACGGATTCGAACCGTTGACCCCCTGCTTGCAAAGCAGGTGCTCTAGCCAGCTGAGCTAATCCCCCGACGGGAATAACCGAACCTATCTTACGGAGTCACAGCATCGCCTTTAATCACAGCGGAACGGAATGCACAAGGCAATCACAACCGCAGTAGTCCCAGGCAGACTTGAACTGCCGACCTCCACATTATCAGTGTGGCGCTCTAACCATCTGAGCTATAGGACTGGCAGACGGACACCGCCTAATTCGGTATCCTCCGCGCCCACTCCATCAAGAATGGAACGCTATACTAAACCATATACTTCCATGCAGAAACAAAAAGAGTATCCGGTAATCGGAATACATCAAATACCATACATCAAAACGCTCCAGAAAGGAGGTGTTCCAGCCGCACCTTCCGGTACGGCTACCTTGTTACGACTTAGCCCCAATCACCGGTTTTACCCTAGGCCGACCCTCGCGGTCACGGCTTTCAGGCACCCCCGGCTTTCATAGGCTTGACGGGCGGTGTGTACAAAGGCCCGGGAACGTATTCACCGCGCCATGGCTGATGCGCGATTACTAGCGAATCCGGCTTCGTGGAGTCGGGTTGCAGACTCCAGTCCGAACTGAGGCCGGGTTTCGGGATCAGCATCCTGTCGCCAGGTAGCTTCCTGCTGCTCCGACCATTGTAACACGTGTGTAGCCCCGGACGTAAGGGCCGTGCTGATTTGACGTCATCCCCACCTTCCTCCGCCTTGCGGCGGCAGTATCCACGGAGTTCCCGGCATTACCCGATGGCAAACGTAGAAAAGGGTTGCGCTCGTTATGGCACTTAAGCCGACACCTCACGGCACGAGCTGACGACAACCATGCAGCACCTCCAAAAGTGTCCGAAGAATAAGCGCATCTCTGCACTCGTCACTCTTGGTTCAAGCCCGGGTAAGGTTCCTCGCGTATCATCGAATTAAACCACATGTTCCTCCGCTTGTGCGGGCCCCCGTCAATTCCTTTGAGTTTCACCGTTGCCGGCGTACTCCCCAGGTGGAATACTTAACGCTTTCGCTGGACAACTCAATCATAATGACCGAACTGCGAGTATTCATCGTTTACCGTGCGGACTACCAGGGTATCTAATCCTGTTCGATACCCGCACCTTCGAGCCTCAGCGTCAGTTACGCTCCGGATGGCTGCCTTCGCGATCGGAGTTCTTCAGGATATCTAAGCATTTCACCGCTACACCCTGAATTCCGCCATCCCTGTGCGTACTCAAGAAATATAGTTTCAACTGCATAACAGAGTTGGGCTCTGATATTTAACAGCTGACTTATACTCCCGCCTGCGCTCCCTTTAAACCCAATAATTCCGGATAACGCCCGGACCTTCCGTATTACCGCGGCTGCTGGCACGGAATTAGCCGGTCCTTTTTCTTCAGCTACCTGCAATGACACCACACGTGATGCACTTTTATTCACTGATAAAAAGCGGTTTACGACCACAAGGGCCTTCATCCCGCACGCTACTTGGCTGGTTCAGGCTCTCGCCCATTGACCAATATTCCTCACTGCTGCCTCCCGTAGGAGTTTGGACCGTATCTCAGTTCCAATGTGGGGGACCTTCCTCTCAGAACCCCTACCCATCGAAGGATTGGTGGGCCGTTACCCCGCCAACTTCCTAATGGGACGCACCGCCATCCATCACCGCCCGAAGGCTTTACTCAATCATGCATGCTACAGCTGAGACCATCAGGTATTAATCTTGCTTTCGCAAGCCTATCCCTGTGTGATGGGCAGGTTCGGTACGCGTTACTCACCCGTGCGCCGGTCGCCGGCATACTTAGCAAGCTAAGTATCCGCTGCCCCACGACTTGCATGTGTTAAGCCTGTAGCTAGCGTTCATCCTGAGCCAGGATCAAACTCTACATTGTATATCTCATTTTTTCTTTTTTCTGATTCAACGAGTTGAATGTAAAAAAGGAATTTGACGATTCTTGTACTTCTCTTTTTACAAGAAAAACATACTGCTTACCGAATAACAATCCGTAAAACGCCGAAGCATCCTCGGATTGAAACTCTTTCTGCTTCTTCTGCATAAAAGTCTATGGAATTCTTTCAAAGATCGCTTTTTTCAAGCTCAACCAAACGCACCAGCGTTGGAAAGCGAGTGCAAAAGTAGAACAAAATCCCATTACAACCAAACACACAACAAACTTTTTTTACGCAAAAACAAAAATAATTCCGGAGATGGCAAGGTTTGTCATGCAGAAATGGCAGAATAAAGAAATAAAAGCAGGAAATATACAGAAGAAATGTCGATGAAAAAGTGGGGAGGACAAGGCGTCGAAGTGCTTCTGGCCGGATTAGGTTCTTTTTTCTCACGATAAAAATTGCTTCACCTCGTGATAAAAATTGCTTACGCTCACGATAAAAAAGGTTTGTGCTCACGATAAAAAAGGTCGAAAGTAGGGATTTGCCATTGCGTGAGGTTTGTTGTTGGGAATAAAAAGACTTGTATTCGTCAGAAGAAAGACTGACTTCGACGAACGAAATCGGGAGGGCATTATAAAAAAATGTGTATTGTCAGGGTTAGCAGCCCATGTTCTCTACTGAAAATTGTATTGTCAATTGCCAGCAACGGGACGCTTTATATATAATAATGTGTAAGCGTAGATAGAGTAAGGTATGGTCATCAATAAAAAGTAGAGATTTGATAAAAAAAAAAATCAAACTTGCCGGAAGACTGGATAGAGGCATTGCAACTCAAGAGTAGAACGCAGAGAGAAGAGAATGAGATGTGGGAGATAAAAGGTTAGATGCAGAGGTGGCTGCTTTGAGGTTTTCCGAAACAGATGCAAAAGTCTCTTAGAAAGAAGATGGAAATGCATAGAAAAAGCAGCACCAATGGGGCGGGAAACGAGGGGCAGGTTTTCTGCTGGCGGTCTTCATTAGATATGTTTGTGCCACAAGGATATAGAGAGCAAAAGACGGCGAGCAGTAACGGGGAAGGCAGACACAAACAACTTGCTGCAGACGACCAAGGTCTGCTATGGTTTGACTTGTCGGCGCGGCGCGGCGGAAGATCAATGTGTAGAACTATAAAAAACAAGCCGCAAAAGGATTTCCTTTTACGACTTGTCAGACATTAAATTCCGTCGTTCTTTTAGTTCAAAGCTCCGGAAAGTTCTGCACCGGCCTTAAATTTGATGACTTTCTTTGCCGGGATGTGAATTTTTTCTTTCGTTGCGGGGTTAACGCCATCGTGTGCAGGCGTTCAGTAACAGCGAAAGTGCCAAATCCCAAGAGGGCAACTTTGTCGTTAGCTTTCAATGCGCCAGCAATGGCTTCTAATGTAGCGTCTAGTGCTTTCTTGGAATCAACTTTGCTTAATCCTGCAGATGCAGCGATTGCGCTTACGAGTTCACTTTTGTTCATATTGGCATTTTTTTTGCGTTAATAAATCTCTTTGTCGATTTAATACGGGCAAATATAGGGCAAGTCGGAGATACCCACAAGTTTTTTTCTAATTTTCTTATGAAAATCAAGAAAAAAGGCCTGACAATGTGCGTAAAAGTGCGGCATAAGGCCTAAATAACCGGGTTTTCGCCAAACTTTAGTCCTATTTATTATACCTCAATAAAACGCCAAAAGCCACGAAGATTCAAGCTAAATGATCGTAACTTTGGCTACAATGCCTTTATTTGCTTCGTTTGTGACCACCATGATATCATAAACGCCACTCGGTACGCGGAAGCCGTCTGTGCCTCGTAGATCCCATGTGAAAGTTCCGCCCACAGATCGTCCACCGGCGACTACGTGGCCGGCCGTATTGACGATGCGTACATCCGCATTGGCCGTTAGTCCGCTAACAGCAAGTACTCCGGTAAATTCGGGGCGCACGGGGTTGGGATAGACCTTGATGTTGCTCTTATCGAGCGCAGGCTGTGGGCGCGAAGCATTGCTAAAGTAGGAGCAGAGTCCGACATCGGTACCGATCATCACCTCGCCGTCGGCCTCGCTTACGGCCAGCGAATAAATATTATCGGAAAGCAAGGGGGAGTTCTTGCTCGTGAAATGCTTAAGTATACTCGTGCCGTCGGGACTTACAAGATAGAGCCCGCCCCCCAAAGTGCCAATCCACTTGCGCCCACCACCATCGGTAGTAATTGCATTGACCGGAACTTTTGCCAAGAGGTAGTCGGCATAATTGGTGCCATCATTGCGCGGCACTTTGATCTGCGTGATATAAAAATCTGACTTAAACCAATCGTCGGGATTGGTAATAACGTATAATCCCGTACCAGCGCCAACCCAAATGCTACCATCGGTATCTTGCATTAAAGTATATACGCCGCCAAAATCAAAGGCGGTGGCGTCTTCATTGACACCGGACGTGCGATACTTTGGAAATATCGTCGCTCGTGTTGTCGATTGTGCCATTGTAATCAAGACAATACAGGCCTGCCGTATGCCCGTCGATCGTGCGGCGGGAAGCTACCCAAAGGCGTCCTTTCGTATCGATGAGCGTTTTCTCAAGCGTCGGGGCTTTACTCAAGCCGTCGGCATAGAGCGCCGCCCAGCCGCCATCGGCTTTTAAGACGCGAATGACGGTATCTGCGTGGTTGTTGACCATAAACAAGTTGCCGGCCTTATCGAAATTAAGTCCGTCGAGTCGAACATAATAAGGCGCGTTGCCGTCTTTGACCGCCGAGCGCAATGGAGAATTATGGAGTGAGTAATGCTTCTGGAATTTGAAATTTTTAAACTCAAAGAGACCTTTTCCGGCAGAGGTTGCAAAATAATGCGTGGGATCGCGCGGGTCTTGCACGACACAATTGATATCCGTATAAGGATAACCTATTTTTGCGGCGATGTCTTCTTCTTCAAAGGAGCGCCAATCGCGGCCGTCATATTGCATCAGCGTCCCTGGAAAATGTATGCGATCGTAAGGATCTAAACGACCGCCGGCAATGAGAAGTTTGTCGCCGTAGTATTTCATATAATAACAGAGGTCGCGCTTGGGGCCACTCCCCGCGAGTTGGACGCCGGCGGGCTGGAGTATGTTGCCGGCCACCTTATAATTGTGCAGACCGCTCAGACCTTCGCTTGCCCAGAAGGTGGAGCCTGATAGTGTGAGGTGCCTCCACGTATTATTGGCGGCTATGGTTTGTGCGATTTGGTCGGGATGTGCGACATCGAGGACGATGACTTGGACATCGTTGGCAAAAACCGCCTTCGAGGCATCAACATAGACTTTGGGATAATCAGTGGCGCTAAGTTTTTGGGGCTGCGAAGCGGTAGTCCACGACCATAAACCTTGTCCGTACTCGGCAGAAGGCGTGCTTACTTGGAACAGCAGGCGACGACCAAAGGCAAAAAAGCGGCGCACGGAGGCATTCAATAAGACTTGCCAAGAATTTTTATCGGACATGTTGGCGTTTAAATCGCAAGCCAAGACTTTATCGCTTAGCGCGGCGTAGAGTTTTCCTTCAAAAACGACGGCCGAAGCGACATTTGCCCCCAACTTATAATAGCCTTTTAGTTCGGCTTTCTTCATATCGAGCCTCACAACTCCTTCGTTGGTGGCCAAATCTACTTCATCGCCATTGATAGCCAAGTCGTTCAAGACTAAATCGCCACCATTGGCAGAACTCAATTGAGGAATGTTGAATACATCTCCATTGGATGAAATTAAATCTATGTTGCCATCGGAATAAACGACTAAGAGGCGCTGCCGCGTGGGCACTGCCGCGATGAAGCGTATGGACTTGCCGTTAAGTCCGTCTAATTTCGAGAAATAGTGTACGGAGTTGTCGGCCGTATCGTAGCTATACAGGTTGCCATCACACAAGGAATAAATTCGCGTTCCCATCGGAACGTTATACGTATTGTTATGATAGGCTAAATACATCCGCCATCGCCCGTCGGCAACAGCACGAAGCGGCAATAAGGCGGTAAATAAAAAAAGCAGGACAAGAACCTTCTTCATACACATTATATAATAGGATGTCGGCGCCACACGGAGACGCGACCATTTATGATGCGCCTTCGGCCTGCGCCGTCAGATAATCGACGAGGGCACGCACAGCTCGGGCGCGATGACTAATTTTATTCTTGGCAGCAGGCCCTAATTGGGCAAACGTTTGCCCGACTTCCTCGGGGATAAACACGGGGTCGTAGCCGAAACCATCTGTTCCGATTTTCTCTGTGGCGATGCTTCCCTCCACAATGCCCTCGAAATAGCGGACCGCTCCGTCTTCTATTAACGCAATAACTGTGCGAAATTGTGCACGACGGTCAGTTTATTTTTCAACTCGGCCAATAATTTGCGCGTATTGGCTTCGGTATCGTTATGATCTGCGCAAGCATAGCGCGCTGTATGCACGCCTGGTGCACCGCCCAAGGCGTCTACTTCTAAGCCGGTATCGTCAGCGAAGCAGTCTAATCCGTAATGATCGTAGACGAAGCGGGCTTTAAGCAAAGCATTGCCTTCGAGCGTATCGGCTGTTTCGGGAATATCTGCGGAGCAATTGATATCGGCCAGACTTAAGATTTCGATTTGTTGGCCGACGATGGCGCGCACTTCTGTGAGTTTGTAGCTGTTATTTGTTGCAAATACTATTTTTTTCATTGTATGATGGATAAAGGAATGTTGCCCAATTCGGCGGCTGTATCTGAGAATGATGACCAGTAGCTACCGTAAAGTCTATTCGTTGCCGCCAAGCAGTAAAGATCAACGACAGCTTCTTCAATACCTTCGCGAGTATCTCGGCGCACGGTGGACAGCGGCTGTGTGATGACGTTAAAGTATCGGCAGAGCGCTTGACGCAAATCTAAATCGTCGGTAGCCAAATAAAATGTACCGCCCGTGGCTTCCATTGCTCTCCAAAAGGCCTCGTCCGAACTGTGGCTCCAAGATTTTTTATTGTCTGTGCGACGAATGTGCACCCCAACGATATCGGGGGGAAACTGCGCGGTGATGGCATCAATACGCCGCCGGATGCTATCGAGTGGCTTAAGGCGCTGCAACCATTCGCGTCCGTATGGCCCTAAAGCATAGCCGGTCGAGACGTAGGTAGGCCTATCGATGGCAGCCGGCAGTGCTTTTGCATTTACCAATTGTGCATCGTAAATCCAACGGCGCAAGAGTGCGGGAATATGCAGATTGCGCCGCGTCTGAGGAACATTCCACCAGCGACGCCTGACCACACCTTTGAGCGGCTGAAAGAGCTCATCGAAATAAGCGTAACACGCCTTATCTCTTCCCCACTCCACTTCGCAATCCGGAAATGCGGACAAGGCGGATAACGCAACCCGCAATCGGTTGCACAATCCGCCTTGGGGAACGACTGTCAGGCGTTTTGTCATCGTCATATCCGTCAGTCTAAACGTTATTCTCTTTTACTCCAAAGGCTTATCTATTACTTTGGAGGCGACATCTATCGCCTTTTGCTCCTTTAAAGCGTCATCGTTAACAGGCGTAGGCTTCTTGGCTTTCGCACGAATGCGATCAAACCCTTCACCAAACACACCAATAACTTTGTCTGCGAAACAAAGGCTTGCGGATCTATACTCTGAATCAAACGGAAGATATTCGTACTCTCGCGGCGTTTAACCAGCAGAATCAAAACTTTGCGTTCGGTATGCGTAAACCATCCTTCGCCGTCTATGACCGTGACACCGCGATGGGTCTTCGTAATAGCGTTGGCCAACTCCTCATATTTCTGGGAGAAGATAAAGAATTGAACGGATTGACGGCCGCGATCCATCACATAATCGACCATTAAGCTGGTCACAATCAGCGTACAGTAACTACACAGAAGTATAGAAACGGAAGTCCCGGACACAAATATACTTGAGGAGACGATGAAGATATCGATAAACATCAAGATCTGCCCCAACGTAATATCCTTATATTTGTTGACCACAGCGGCTACGACGTCCGTACCTCCGGTTGAGCCGTTATTGAGCAACACGATGCCCAGCGCGATACCATTGAGCGTTGCGCCGAGCAAGGATGACATAAAGGCATCATTCTTTACGATCTGCGGGAAGCCTTTTGGACTCAGCACAAATTCTGCACTATGAACAGCACCATAATGCAGCATAAACTTCTGTACCAAATCGAGTAAGACCGTTAAGACGATCACGGCATAAATCGTTTTGAGACAGAAGCGCCAACCCAAGGTTCGTATAGCCAAGATAAGCAGCATGGCATTAAGAATAAAAAATGAAGCTTGGATCGGGAAGCCTGTGGCATAGAAAATCACAGAACCGAAGCCGACAACGCCGCCGGTCGTAATTTCATACGGCAAAATGAAACACGTGACGCTGATCGAATAAATGATCAAGCCCAGCGTAATGATCAAATAGTCTTTAATCTGGTGTTGGATAGATTGTCTCAGTTCCATAATTGTTTATTTCAGCACGATATTAACAATGCGGCCGGGCACGACGATCACTTTTATGATCTGTTTACCCTCGATGTGCGCCTGCGTCGACTCGTGGGCCAGTGCCAAGCGCTCTACTTCTTCCTTGGAGGCATCAGCTGCCACGTCGATGGTGAAGCGAGTCTTGCCGTTAAACGAGACGGAGAGCGTACAACTGTCTTCTTTGAGATATTGTTCATCAAATGCAGGCCACGTAGCCTTATGTACGCTCGCTCCATGTCCCAGTTTGTGCCACAATTCTTCCGCAATGTAGGGCGCGAAAGGCGCTAAAGCGATCACCATTGGTTCCAACACTTCACGACAGCGGCATTTCTGCTGCATCAGCTCGTTGACGGCAATCATAAAGGCCGGAATGGAGGTATTATAAGCAAACTCCTCGATGTCGGTCGTTACCTTTTTGAGTAGTTTGTGCAGACTTTTGAGGTTTTCTTTTGTTGCTTTTTCGTCCGTCACGCGCAAATTTTCACCTTCGAAGAAGAGATTCCAGAAGCGGCGCAAGAAGCGGGCGCAGCCGTCCACGCCATTAGAGTCCCACGGCTTACTTTGATTGATCGGCCCAAGGAACATTTCGTAGAGGCGCAAGGTATCTGCACCATATTTATCGACAATGTCGTCCGGATTTACCACATTGAACATCGACTTCGACATCTTTTCGACAGCCCAACCGCAGATATATTTGCCATCTTCCAAGATAAATTCAGCTGTACTGTATTCCGGACGCCACGCCTTAAGGCTTCGACATCCAAGACGTCGTTTGTCACGATATTCACGTCAACGTGAATCGGCGTCACTTCATATTGATCTTTCAGACCAAGACTCACAAACGTGTTGGTGTCTTTTATACGATAAACGAAGTTGGAACGGCCTTGGATCATCCCCTGATTGATCATCTTCTTAAAGGGTTCGTCTTCGCAGGAGGTGCCCAGATCGAAGAGGAACTTATTCCAGAATCGACTGTAGATAAGGTGACCCGTAGCATGCTCACTACCGCCCACGTAGAGATCAACATTGCGCCAGTAGTGGTTGGCTTCCGCGCCGACAAGTGCAGTAGCATTCGATGGATCCATATAGCGGAGATAGTAGGCCGAACTTCCGGCAAAGCCGGGCATAGTGCTGAGTTCCAAGGGGAAGACATGAACATTGTCTATCTTGTTCGTATCTACGACGCAAGCATTCTCCTCGTCCCAAGCCCAGCGTTCAGCGTTGCCCAAGGGAGGTTCGCCCGATGAGGTCGGAAGAAATTTGGACACCTCGGGGAGTTCGAGCGGCAAAGCCGCTTCGGGCACTGCCTGAGGATGACCGTTTTTATAGTAGAATGGGAATGGTTCTCCCCAATATCTTTGCCGACTGAAGATAGCATCGCGCAAGCGGAAGTTGACCTTGATGCGACCCAATCCCTTGGCTTCCACATAAGCTTTCGTAGCGGCAATGGCTTCCTTCACGGTTTTTCCATTCAAAGAGAAATCGATATAGGGCGCAGCATCTTCGCGCGGCGAATTGCAAACCACGCCTTCTTTTGCATCAAAACTCTCTTCGCTCACATCGCATCCCTCTATCAGCGGGATAATCGGCAAATTAAAATGCCGCGCAAAGGCATAGTCGCGACTATCGTGGGCCGGCACAGCCATAATTGCCCCGGTTCCATAACCGGAGAGGACATAATCGCTCACCCAGATAGGAACGGCTTCACCGGTAAACGGGTTAATGGCCCGGCTGCCTGTAAAGACGCCCGTCACCTTTCGATCGGCGATGCGTTCGCGTTCCGTGCGCTTCTTGGTCTCTTCGACATAGGCGGCCACAGCTGCTTGTTGGTCCGGCATAGTAAACTTTTCAACGAGTTCGCTTTCAGGGGCGAGCACGACGAAGGTCACGCCGAAAATCGTATCTGCACGTGTAGTAAAAATGGTTATCTTTTCGTCGCTACCCTCCACGCCAAATTGCATCTCGGTGCCTTCTGAGCGGCCGATCCAATTGCGTTGGGTATCTTTCAAACTATCTGACCAATCTACGGTCTCCAATCCGTCCAGCATGCGTTGGGCATAAGCCGAGACGCGCAAACACCATTGCTTCATCTTCCGCTGTACGACGGGATAGCCTCCGCGCACACTCACGCCATCTACCACCTCATCGTTAGCCAGTACGGTTCCCAATTCAGCACACCAGTTAACCATCGTCTCTCCGACGTAAGCTATGCGGTAGTTCATCAAGAAATCCTCTCGTTCTGCCCAAGTCATCGCCGCCCAATCCTGAGCTGTCAAACGCAAATCTTCGGCCGAGGCAGCCACCGTAAGCCCTTCCGTTCCGTGAGCTTCCAAGTGAGCGATGAGTTCATCTATTGGCCGCGCCTGCTGCGCTTTAGTATCATAATAAGAGAGAAACATTTTTCTCACGGCCCATTGTGTCCAGTGATAATAGTCCGGATCGCAAGTGCGCACCTCCCTACTCCAATCAAAGGAGAAGCCAATGCGATCGAGCTGCTCTCGATAACGTGCGATGTTGCGTTCGGTTGTCACGGCCGGATGCTGGCCTGTCTGAATGGCATACTGTTCTGCAGGCAAGCCGTACGCATCATAGCCCATCGGATTCAAGACATTGAAGCCTTTCAAGCGCTTATAGCGGGCATAAATGTCTGAAGCGATATAGCCCAAGGGGTGGCCTACGTGCAGCCCGGCCCCGGATGGGTACGGGAACATATTTAATACGTAATACTTCGGCTTATCTTTTTCTATCTCTGTGTGGTAAAGCGCCTCATCGGCCCACGCTTTACGCCAGCGTTGTTCTATCTCTTGAAAATTATATTCCATAAGAGGGACGTTTTCCTTTTAATTTGATTTGCAAAGATAGTGTTATCCCTACAAAAATGACCGGTTTAGAGCGGCTTTTCTTTTATCGTTTGCATCGTTTGTAGGGTATTATTGTCCTTCTGAGTCGTTTTGTAAGACGGCTTTCGCTTGTTCTGTTGCGACTTTGGCTTATTGTGATGCAGATGCATAGGATTTCACGTCCGCCGTGTGCAGTTGCAGCCGATGGCATTTGAAAGCTCATGGTTTGCTCCCGCCAAACGATAGTTTGCTCGGGCCAAACGAAAAGGAGGCAGTGCACTGTAAAAAAAGCAAAATAAGCGTTAAGCCCAAAAAAACTTTGTCAGACGCAACGAAAAAGAGCAACGAGAGTGACTGTCTCGCTGCTCTTCATCGTAAAAAAACGGTGCGCCAAAATGGCTAATCTCATTTGCGTTTGCGCCCGTTCTTTTTCTTCTTTTGACCACGCTTATCGGGAGCGAAAGCTGTTGGGCGCGGCGCGGCCGGAAGGTCATCATCGGCAAGCATAAAATCGAGCGTGCGACGCTCCAGATTGGCTTTATCCACGCGTATTCTGAGTTTGTCGCCCAAAGCATAACGCTTGCGGTGGCGCCGCCCGATGAGGCAAAAAAATTGCGTTCGTCGAAATCGTAGTAATCGCCGGACAAATTGCGAATGGGAATCATACCTTCGCAACCGTTTTCTTCGAGTTCTACGTACAAACCAAACTCGGTGACGCCGTCGATGATGCCTTCAAACTCTTGGCCCTAAGCGATCGGCCATAAATTCTACTTGCTTATACTTCGTACTTGCGCGCTCGGCGGTCTCTGCCAATTGCTCCATCGCGCTACTATGTTCGCAGAGTTCCTCATACTTGCTCGCGCTGACGGAGCGCCCACCTTCGGCGTAACGCGTCAAGAGGCGGTGAACCATCATATCGGGGTAGCGACGAATGGGCGAAGTGAAATGGGTATAATAATCAAACATCAAGCCGTAGTGGCCTATGTTTTTCAATACTATAACGGGCTTTGGCCATCGCACGCGCGTCACCATCTCAACCATTCCTTGCTCCTTTTTTTCCTTTCACGTCTTCGAGCAGACGGTTAAGGCTCTTGCTGACGTCTTTTCTTCGAACCTTCGGTGCGAATTTTATAACCAAACTTGGCGATAAACCCGCTCAGCGTGATCAGCTTCTCGGGATCAGGAACGTCGTGTATACGGTAGGGAAAAGACTTTCGCTTTCTTGCCGCGCGCCACTCTGCCAATATGCTCGGCCACGGTGCGGTTGGCCAACAGCATAAACTCCTCGACGAGTTTGTTTGCATCCTTGGCCAATCTTATAAAAGGTAGAGACAGGGGTGCCCTTTGTCATCGATTTCAAAACGTATCTCCGGACGGTCGAAACCTATGGCTCCGTGCTTGAAACGTTTGCTCCGCAATTGTTTAGCCAGTCTGTTGAGCGTAATAAGTTGGGCGGCGTACTCACCTACGGGCGTCGTTCCTTTGACCACTTTGGGATGCTCGCCCGGCGTGGCCAGATCTTCCGCACTCGCCTCGCCGTTCTGCTCGAGAATGTATTGCACTTCTTCGTAAACAAAGCGACGGTCGGAACGAATAACGGTATGCGCCAAATGCCAATCCAACACTTCGCCCGCATCGTTCATCTTGAAGATGACGGAATAAGCCAGCTTATCTTCGTCCTGCCGCAGCGAGCAGAGCTGATTCGAAAGGCGCTCGGGCAGCATCGGGATCGTACGATCCACAAGGTAGATGCTCGTGGCGCGCTTCAAAGCTTCACGATCAATGATGTCACCTTCGTGCACGTAAGCTGTCACGTCGGCGATGTGTACGCCGACTTCCCAAGCGCCATCTGCAAGCGTGCGGATGGAAAGTGCATCGTCAAAATCTTTAGCATCGCGCGGGTCGATCGTAAAGGTGAGCACGTCGCGCATATCTTCACGCCGCGCGATCTCCTCCGCCGTCACGCCGTCCGGAATCTTGTCCGCAGCCTCCTCTACCCGCGTCGGGTAAGTATAAGGCAAATTAAACTCGGCCAAAATAGCGTTCATTTCGGCGTTGTTCTCCCCTTCTTGACCCAAAATATCCACCACTTTGCCGATCGGACTCTTAGCCTCCATCGGCCACTCCACGATTTTTACGACGACCTTGTCGCCCGTCTTGCCGCCTTTCAGGTTTTGGGTCGGAATGAATATATCGTTGGCCAACACGCGGCTGGGCGTGATGAGGAAGGCATAATTTTTCTCCACTTTCAATCGGCCTACGAACGTATCATTTGAGCGTTCGAGTATCGCGATCACTTCTGCCTCTCGCTCGTGTCCTCTTCGGCGCGCCATCATCGCTACTTGCACGCGATCGCCATCGAGAGCGTGAAGCGCATTTCGTTCACTGACGAGAATCGGTTCGTCGCTGCCGTCAGGAATAAAGGAGTTGTAGCCATTACGTTTGCGTTTGAAGACGCCTTCCATAATGTGCTGGCGCTGCGCTTTGTGATAATGGCCCTTGCCGTCCGAACTCACATAATCATCAAAGACGAGGGCATCGAGCGTGTCCAAGACGAGCATCTTCGCGGGGTGATTGCCGGCGCACAATTCTGAAAATAATTCTTTGACCGTAAAGGACCGTTCGGGCGAAGCCTCAAACAGCGCCAAGAGTCTTTGCGTCACTTCTTTTTTCGTCAGACGCTTCTTGTCTTTATTCATACTAATCGATTTCCTTGTCTTTTCAACTGCGCAGGCGCAAAGGCTTTCATTGCTCTCCGGCGCATCGTTTCGAGGCGAAGTTACGGCAAAGCAGCAAGAAAACCAAAGAATAAGATGCGTTTTCCACAAAAGGAAGCAAGAAATCTTGAGAAGACTTAAATCTGTCCACTCTCAACGAGGCGCACGACGCGTTCTGTGTAGCGGTCGTCGCCGTTTGGATCATAATGGCGCGAAAGACTATTGCCAAACAATAGGCCTATGGACTGGTACAAGTTGGCTCGGAAAGAACCGATAAAAGCTTTGGCAATATTATAGCCCGTTTGGTTACACTCGCGATCGATCAGTTTGAGCAGCAGGCGGCCTTGGGAGCGCGTCAGCTTGCGAATCATCGGGCCGTACCTGCGCTTCAGGTCGGCTTCCATACGATCAATGTGAGCTTGCCGGCTCTTTTTATCGGGCAGGAGGCGAAGATAATCGTAGGTCTCTATGATCGTGTAGCGCACGAGTTTGGCCAGCGGCAAGAGGAGTTTGATGTTAGAGACGAGTCGGTTATATTCCTGCCGCTCGGCCTCGTTCTTAAACTCCATCGGTGGATATTTGTAAAGCGTAGGCAGGATTACGTGCGGAATGCTATCGCCTTTGTACTTCACCTTCCCGACTTGCACATAGATGGGCAAGGCCACCGAATCGTCGGAGGCAATCTCTGCGGCTACCGGTCGCGCTGCAAGTGACAGGAAGGCGGAAAATAGGCTCATAAGAAGCAATAAACGTCTCATAACTCGCGGCGAAGTTAGCTAATTTTGCGTTGCGGGGCTACGATGAAGGGATAATTTTAACGGCCAACGGACTACACGTGGCGTCCGACTTACTTTACAGCGGAGGGGAATGGGATTTTAACAAACTATGCCCGTAAGCGGTCGCAAGCCGCCCCACGCGCGCCGCGCAACGGGGGAAAAGGGGCGCCGGCGATGGGGAAATGAATTACCAATGTTTAACTTTCGAGGAAGCGCCCGTCATTTTTAATGGATTTAAGTGCGATAGGCACTCGTTTTTCGTGCGTTATTCGAGGCTTCGCCCGCACTTTTCGGGCAGCAAAGTTGGCGCGGCGCTCATTGGCATCGGGCAGGGCTTGGCCCATTCCACTTTTATGTTTACCTTTGCCGGCAACAAGCGAACGAGGGATGGTTATCGGAGCTGAAAGGCCTGAAAAACCTACTACTCTCGACGCATTTGTGACACACACGAGCAGAGTTAATGCGTGTACGCTCACGAGCGTAGACCTTTTTTCTCACGAGCGCAAGCCTTTTTCATCGTGAGCTGAAACCTTTTTTGTCGTGAAAACAACATAAGCCCATCAAGCTTTGTCAAAAATTGGCGGAGCAGGGCAATCATTTATATTCTAACTTTAAATCCGTAAACAGTATGACTGTATCTTACAAACTGATTCCGACGAGTGGAAAACTCGCCAGTAAAAAACCATTTAAGGCGCTTTGTGCGCCCTATGCCACGGCTTCCTTGCAGGAGATGGGGCGCAACATTGAGAGGGGTACGACTTTCTCGATGAGCGACTTGGCCGGTGCGCTCGAGGCGCTGAGTAAGGAACTGAAAGCGCAACTCTTGGCGGGCAACCGCGTACACTTGCCGGGCTTGGGATTCTTCTCGCTCGCCATCAAGGGAGAACTGCGCACGCACCCGCGAACGCATCGCCCGCGCTTGCTGCGGCCGCAGGTGCGGACCATTCGCTTTCAGCCTGAAAAGGAGGTAATGGGACAGATGAAAGAGGCAAAGTTTGTGCTGCTGAATCAACCTCGGCCCAACAAAGCTATGCCGTCAGCCTCGACCATAGCGAGCGTCTTGACCGAAGCCTTTGCGGCAGCGCCCGTTTTGCAGATCAGCGACTTGCGCGACCGGTTTCAACTCTCTACTGCCAAAACTTACGCCTTGGCCCGCCAACTCGAAGCGGAGGGTAAACTGATCAATGTAGGCTCGAAATGGCACAAAGTATTTCAAAAAGGCACGCTTTAAGTAGGCTATCACGATACGACCTTATAGACTGCAGATTGCAAGCAAAAAGTGCGGGAGATATTCAACAAAATATCTCCCGCACTCGCTAAATAATGCGTTATAGCCTTTACATCGTTAACCTTATAAACCTAAAGGTCGACTGATATCAATGCGTAAGTCCATTGCTGCAATCAGGCGAAAGAACAAGCCAACGCCGGGTTCTATCACACCGTTTTCAATTTTAGAGATGTAAGACTTCGTCGTACCCACACGCTTAGCCAGTTCGCTCTGTGTGAGTTTAGCTTCCTTACGTGCTTGCAGCAAAATTTGAGCCGCATAAAAAGCACGGGCTTCTTCTTCGTGCTTCATACGCTCCAAGCTCCCCATCTTGCCAAACTTGGCATCTAAAACTGAATCATAATCGACTACTTGATGATTGTTTGTGCTCATAATAATCCTCCTTTATAGCTAAGGCTTTATCTATCTCCTTACGTGGTGTTCTTTGTGTCTTTTTTTGAAAGCCATTAAATAACACAACTACTTGTCCCTCATCAAAAATAAAAAACACGCGATAAATATTGCCTTTATATTCAGTACGCAATTCAAACAGTCCGTCTCTAATAGCCTTTACAAACTTTGTCGAAAGTCTATCCTGTATTTTTAACAATAGCAACCCGTACTGTATTTTCTCTTGTACCTTCTCTTCGAGTCCGGACATAAACGCCTCAAAGTAGCCGCCGTATGTCCTTATCTTTCTATTCATGTTGCAAATATATGGAATGTTTCTATATTTGACAACCTTCGAGTAGGATTTATCTAATCGTTGCAGATGCGATGCAAGTAATTAAAAAGCGAGAGATGCCCTTAGAGCATCTCCCGCTAACGCATTTTGGCGCTTTATCTTACCGAAACAGGTAAGATAAGCACTTTATTTCACCAAAACCTTGTAGGTCTTACCATCAGCGCGGCGCACGATATTGATACCCTTAACCGGTGCATTCAAACGACGGCCTTCGAGGTCGAAATATTCTTCACGTCCGGCAGCCGGATTCAGTTCTACGCCGTGAACAGACGCGGTCTTATCGACTTTTGCACGAAGCAATTCACTCTTGTAGAGTTTGTCGCCACTCTTATAAACCATCTGCACGGCTACAGAGTCGATGCTCTTGTCGTAGAAGTGGATGAATCGCATATTGTCAACAACCTTGATGTCTTTATTCTGGCTGTCCTTGTACATATAAGGAATATCAGTCATATCTTCCTTGTTGAAAGAATAGGTTTTCTTTTGCAAAAAGTATAGGGTTCGGTAGCGTCGTTGATGAAGATATTGTAATACTATGCTATCCGGACTCAGATAATTGCCATCCACATCAGCATTTTTTTCACGTAGAAGGCAAAAGTTGTCAACATCTCTTCATAGTCGTAGCTCGGCGTAGCTGTGCAGTAGTAGAGCGTAGGTGCTTCCGGATTGCCCACTTGATCGGAGTAAGGCGTGAGCGAAAGGGCGCGCATCGTCTCTTTCGTGTTGTCTTCGTTGGGATTTTTGGTAACCAATCGTGATGCAAACGGCATCCTTTGTGGTGAATTTTTCCACGCGCAGCATCGTAATCAAAAAGTGATCTCGTCTTTAAGTTCGAGTTCGTCGTTGCCCAAGCGCTTATAGGGTCATCGCATATACGTGATAAGCAGACTTATCGCTGCTATATCCGCCAAAATCTTCGCGCTTTGCTTGTCCCAAATATTGAGCACCGGCCATCTTTACCTTATCGCCATCGATGGTGAACTTTACCCAAGCATCTTTGAAGATACCGGCCGTGGAAAGGCCTTTGACGTAAATATCATTGCCATCAACGCGGCCATCGAGTACGCGCGCCGTCGTGCTACCGGTATAGGCAATCTGATACTGCTTTTCCTTAGCACTGGCCGGCGGCGTAATGAGTCCGCTGGGCAAAGTGGAGAAGGTAAGCGTCCAAGAGCCATGTTCGTACCATTTTTTGTCTTTATCGGCTACGCCAAGTATGACGGAGCTGCCCGCCGTATTTTCCATTTCGAGTTTAGAGCCGTTCCAAGTAAAATTGATCTCACTTGTTTCGTTGGGAACTACATAGGTGTCGCCGGACTTCACCATACGCTGTGCGTAATAGTTGTGCTGTACGCCTTCACCAGCCTCTTCATCTTCATCGTCATCATCCTCTATGTAAGAATAGATGAGTTGTGGCAACTTCGCCACGTATTTTCCATCGCTCACCTTGTCGAGTTTCAACCAAGTGTTGCTCGCAAGCGAAGAAAAGGGGTTGAAGATGTAGAGTGTTCCATCAGGAGCTTCTACGAGTTTGCCGACAGCGCCATCATAGACGCCAGGCTTACTGCTCGTCCAGCCACGAACGTAAGCATCGCTGTGGCGATAAAGATTGTCGTGCATAACACCCTCGGGTGTTTCCGTAATTTGTGCTGATGCTGTCAGGCCAAGCGCAAGACAGCAAAGCATGGTGGAAAGTTTTTTCATTTGTTTTATGTTTTAAGAATGTTGTATGATTGTCTTAGAAATCGAAGCCAAGACCGAGACTGAAATGATTCGTACCATCTTCATTCGTCTTAAGCGCATAAGTGGCATTGAGTTTGAAGCCGCCCAACTTAACGCCGGCGCCAAAGGTGGCGTGACTCATATTGTGCTCCGCTAATTCGTAGCCGGCACGGAGTGAATATTTCTTGTCGTAGGTATATTCTACGCCTATGCCGGATGTAAACAAGTGGGAATCCTTGGGCAGAAAATAGTAGCATGCGCCGAGCGTTGCGGCAAGGGCGTGTTGCTCTGATAAAGCCATTGCAAACTCGCCACCTAAAGTAGCAGAAGCGGGCAAATCGGCCTCGGTATTACCATAGTCTAACTTCGGGCCGAGATCGGAAACCTTTGCCGTCAAAGTATAAGCTGCGGAATGATTGCCGAGGCGGACGTCGCGCTTATGATAGGTAGCGCCCAAGCCGAAGGCTCCGCCACGCGCATTGCTGCTCAAGTGGCTATAAAAGAATGAGCCGGAAGCAAAGACGGACAATTCGGGCGTAAAGCGGTAGGCATAACCTAAGTCTAAAGCCCAATCGAAAGGCTTATATTCTTTGGTAGGCTGACCGAAAAGGTCATAACCCGGGAAAGTCAAGCCGCCAGCGTATCGGAAGCCCAACATAACGGCGTGAGATTTAGCCGGACGCCAATGACCCGTAGCGGTATAAATATCAAGATGGCCAGTAGCTCCCTCCTCTTTTGGAAAGAAAGACAGCGATGCGTCAACGGAGGCTTTTTTATCCGTATAGAAAGCACTGGAAGGGTTGGTATAGAGATACATCCCTTGTGACAAGCCGACGGAGGTATTGCCTAAACTCTGGGCACGCGCATCGGGATTGAGCATCAGAAAGGGCAAGGCGCGGCCCTGTGCGCGACCGGTGGTGGCGCACAAGGCAAAAACGGCACAAGCTATCCATTTTATTTTATGTTGCATGGCAAATCGTTTTTAGCGTTTGATAAATAGTTGTTGATGTTTGCCTTGGGCCGTGAGAATCGTAAGGCGATAAGTGGCCGGAGCGAGTTTGCTGAGATCAACGGAGGCAACGTGGAGCGCATTGGCTGAAACCGTGCGGCGCAGGACCTCTTCGCCCGTAGGCGTGGAGATGATAAAAGTAGCCGACGTCAACTTGGGATTAAGCAAGGCGTTGAGGTCGCGCTTCACCGGAATGGGATATACCATATAAACGGGAGCCGCAATATGATCTACGACGCGCACTTGGAAACTGCTTTCGACCACGGATTTGCGACTATCGGTAGCTCGTACTTGTACTTTTGTTGTGCCTTTGCCCACAGCGCGGAGTTCGAGGCGGCCTTCGGCATCGACCATAGCCTTCACTACCTTTTCATTACCTGAAACGACCGAGAAATGAAGACGTTCGCCGGAAGCATATTGATAATGTTCGGGCAAAGAGATCGTCTTTGCGCCTTCATCTAAGCCGATAATCAGGTTTTCGAAAGCGGTAGCCAACTGCGTCGGCGTCTGGTTGCCAACCTTAAACTTCAGAACTTGACTCGTGGCTGCACCTAAATCGTCGGTGGCCGTGAAGGTGAATTGATATTCCCCGGCAGATAAGATGGGCCAAATCGTGATGTTGATTTGATTATCAGCACGCTTGGCTACAACGCCTTTTGTATCGCCCGTCAGTTGATACTCCCATTTATGGCCGTCAGGATCATTGACAGAGAAGCTGAAACTACTCTTGGCATCTCCGCTAACGACTTGCTGGCCTTGCGGGAAGCCATTGATAACGGGGGCGTGATTGAGTTTCGTCGTACCTTCTACGAAAGCGGGCTGCGCTGTATGTCCCCAACGATCGACAGCTACAATAGCCATATAATAAGTTGTATTGTCGCGTAAGGATTCAAAACGGTGCTTAATGAAACTACCAAGGGGATAACCGGTGCCGTTAATGCGGATCGGCTGAAGCGAAGCCAAGGCGGCCGCATTGAGGGCCTTGTCGCTGATGTATACATTATAGAATGTAGCGGTCTGGTCATCGCCATCGGAAGCAACTGACCATTTCAGATCAAGCGTAACATAATCGGGCGTGACACTCATACCGGAGACTTGCGCGGGAGCAATGCCTTTGTCTTCAGCAAAAGCTGCTTCAGCATCGATAAAGCCCCGGGCCCAACTTGCCTTTATAGGAGGGATTCAATTCGTCGATATTGTAAGGACGGAAGGCCGACATTAAACGCGCCTTGAGTTGGTCGTTGGTGAAGCCTTGCTGCCCAAAATAGGAAACAACGAGGGCAGCGATACCGGAGACGTGCGGGCAGGCCATTGACGTGCCTTGCATAAAACCGTAGCCTGAACTATCGTTGCGCTTGGGAACGGTGCTGAGTACACCACCCTTTAATCCGAACACGTCTTGATCACCACCGGGGGCCATAATGCTAACCCAGTCAGCATAGTTGGAATAGCTTGCTTTGCTAAAATCCCAAGCCATAGAGGATACGGAAATTACCTTAGGATAGCTGGCGGGGAAGGCCTCAAACTCTTTGTCTTCATTGCCCGCTGCAAAGATCATCACGCCGCCTTTCATCGGAGAGTCAGCCTTCTGGTTGCCTTGGTTATCACAACCGGCATATTGGATGAAATAATCCATCGCTTCTTTGAGTGATGCAGGGAGCTGGGTAACACCTTCGGAAGAATTGTAACCCCAAGAACACTGGGCAATGACGGCACCATTATCGGCCGCATACTTGATGGCTTTGGCTGCATCGCCTTCTTCGCCTCTCTTTCGGAAGATCTGGCAACTCAACAAACGAACGCCGGAATTGGCTGTGCCATCGCCACCGGCAATTCCACCAACGCCAACACCGTTATTGTTGCGCGCTGCAACCGTTCCGGCAACGTGCGTACCGTGGCCACCTTCATCGGGCTCAATCTTTCCGCCAACGGCATCTTGGGCTTCTACGAAGTTGTATCCATAAATATCATCTACAAAGCCATTACCGTCGTCGTCAACGCCGGGCGTGCCATCCATTTCTATTTGGTTGATGTGCATCGAAGCCTTGAGATCTTCGTGGTTTACTTCAATACCGCCGTCAATGATGGCAACAACGACATTGGGCTTACCCGTCGTATATTTCTTCCACACGGGCCAAACATTACAGTCTGCGCCCGCCTTGCTTTTATTGCTCAGCGTGCCGTCGTTGTGGTAATGCCACTGCTCTTGTAAGCGGGGATCATTGAACGGCGCAACAGCAGCTTCTTTCAGACGCGGCGCAGAAGGGGTTGAAAGTTGCTGCGTCTTGGGCAAAGCTACAGGAATCACTTTTTCAACCTTCTGAATCTGATCTACGCGTTCGAAGCGCTTGATGGCTTCTTGCAGATCTTGCTTCTCATCAAAATAAACGGTGTACCAACGATCCAAACCCGCAGCCTTGGTGCGTCCTTCGTATTGACCGCAAGGTGCAAATAATCGCTCAACTTTATAAGTACCGACGCTTCTTTAAGGTCTTCAGCATCGGACTGGGAACACTCTGCAAGGATACGACTCCGGGTTGCTCAAACTTGATGGACCGTGTGGCTTCGGGGGCGATTTTAATATTCACTCGTCCGGCAATGGCCGTCACGCCATCAACAGAGGTCTGGCTGCGGGTGTTTTGCCCATCTGTCAAACTCAAATCGTCAGAGCAGGAGGAAAATCCTGCTGCTCCAAACAATAAGAGCGTATATAGAATTAAATGTTTCATTTTAATTAAGGTGTGAAGCGTTAATGTTGCTGCAAACTTTTAATACATTGCTGAACGGCTGCAGAAACTTTGGATTTAGAACTGGAGAACACGCTAGGTTTATAGAGTACACCAATTTGCAAGACTGGTTTATTGTCATTGATGTCGACGAACTTATCGCCTTTTATCGCTAACACTAAATTGTCAGAACGACGACCATACACGTGGTATTTGCCATAGTCTTCTATAAACTCGAAACCGTTCTCGCGCAACAGCGCATCAAAGCGCTTTGTTATATTCCAATTGCGGCCGTTTTGCCAAACGCCTAAATTGGGCTCACTAAAATTCAAGGTGTATTGCTCTACGCTACCAACCCATTCATCGGAAATGGATGCATCTGCACCTTTTGTGTAGAAGAAATATGTGCGATTGACAAGGGGCGCTTTCTTTGTATAAAAGGAATAGGCCTCCACTTCATTCAAGCGATTCTTCTTGCTGCTATTCAGCGTGCTATTCTCTCCTTGTTCAAAAGCCAAGACGTCAGGCGTCTTTTTGTCCGTCTTGTGCAATAAATGCAGAGGGCCGAGGTCAAGCTTTGCAAAGGTTGGATAATCCTTCTCTTGCACTTGTATTTGTTCAAAGAAGAGGACCACGCTGTTGTTTTCTTCGAGCACATCAACTTTGATCATCATTTTTTCGGCATCGCTAACAAAGACGTTAGGGTCTGCAGTTGACTGAACGTAACCAAATTGTGCAGCATAATCTTTAAAGGCTTGTGAGCGCACTGCGTCTATACCGGCTCTGGAAAAAGAACGCGTAAAGATTCTTGTCGCTGACCCCGTTTGCGTGTCATGAACATAGACAATATCTTTAAACAAAGGAGAGGGCGTTTTGAAAAAATAGCTTTCTTCCGTCAGATCAAAGCTAGGATCCGGGGCTGCATACTCAGTAAGAAAGCCGCCGCGACGTATTTCATTGTCCATTACCTTATGAACATTGAAAGGAGAACCGGGATTACAAGCCAAGACAAACACTTCAATACCAGGTTGCTTTACCACAATCCGTGATTGATGCTCACCACTACGCAAGAAAAAAGCAGCAGTTCTTGCCTGTGTTGTCCCATTACGCTCTGCAAAGACTTTCAGCCCGTGCTTCTTTTTAATGACCTTTAGCCATTGTGCAGACTCCTCCGGCGTTATTGTATAGTCAGGGATGTTCGCCTGCACCTCTGCCGTTACATTTCCTCCGGCTTGAGGCACGATAATCTCTCCGCCATCAACACCCAAGATAACGTCGTCTGCACTTTGACTAACCATAACCTTCTGTACAGCCAAGCCGGCGTCAATGATAATGGCACTGCTGCGCGTCAAGCCTGTCTCGTTGTTTTTTACGCGAACAGACAAGCTATCACCTTTACGCTCTAACGAAAGCCATTCTTCTTCAGCCGAAGAAGAGGCAATCCAAGAGGATCGATTTGAGGCGACGTGGATAAACTGTTCGTCCATCAGTTTGCCAAAAGACAAGTTTTGTGCTGACAGCGTCAACGTTGGACGCTCATAGTCGGTCGTATCCGAACAAGCGGAAGTTACCGCTGCTAACACGACGATCGACACCACCCATTTCAGCTTATTATATAATGTATACATAAAGGCCTTCTTTAGTGTTTGAACAAATGCTTATTGCGCTTCAGCTGCTGCATCATCGATGCAGAGGTCTTACGCAACACGGCAGTGCGCTCAATCAAACTATTACTCTTAAAGACTTCAGGTCTGTAGCTAAAGAGCAAGGCCAATACGGGTCTATTATCATCCGAAATAGGCGTAACGGAAATAACTAATCGATCGCTTTCACGGCCGAAGAAGTGATTTGTGCCACTCGTTTTGATATAAATAAAGCCCTCTTTGCCCAAGAGTTCAGTTAACTCTTGCGTAACGAGCCAGTCTTTTCCGTTTTTCCAAAGTCCCAGACTCATATCTTCAAAGAGCAAAATGCCGGTTTCCACACTACCCAACATTTTCGGATCAACAGAACCTTTCGGATTTGTATCATAGAAAATGTATCCACGGCTATAGAAAGGCTGCGTATTGCCGGCCATCTTATATTGTAAAATCTCGACCTCTGAAGGATTATTTTCATTCATAATACGAGAGGTCTCCTGACTACCAACGCTACGCTCATACGCTTCTACGTCAGCCACCTTTTTGTTTTCCTTCTGAAGCAATTCCAAGGGGCAATACGGAAGTGATGCGAACGTAGGATGAGGAGCGTCTTGCTTAATAAAGGGTCGGAAGGTCATATTCACGCCTTCTTGGCCTGATTTCTCAGAGATCGTCACATTCAGTTTGAGCATCTCTTTATCAGATATATAGTCTTTCTTTGAGTTCGGATCTACGCGGCGATAGCCATTGGCAAACAAGAATTTCTCAAAATCGCTCGATTTGCAAGCTTTGACCGCCTTTTTGCCATCTCCCACCGTAACGATACTTGAGGGCACAACACCATCAGGCGTACTATATTGAATAAGGGTAAAGATCGGAGAAGCCGTCACGAAAGTATACATTTCCTCCATACCATACTGCGGATAGGCATTTTGGTAGTCGCGCAAATAGCTACCGCGGCCCAACTCAAACGACATAATCTTATGTACGTCTACCGGATTTCCAGGATTTATCGCAAGTATATATGTGAGCTTTCCAGCCTGCTTGATCACAATTTCTTTCGCCTGATTCCCACTCTTCGCAAACAACTTAAGCGTTCGCGGCTCATTGGTATCATTAGGCTGAGCTTTCAGTTTTACCTCTTCTTCTCCTTTGGTGATCTCCAACCAATCAGCCTCGTCTTCTGCTACGAGATCATAGGCGGTCGTGTTCGTTGTGACATCTACCACTTTACTTCCTCCTTCACGTGGGAAATAAACGGTATCCGGCATCACATCCAACACCACATCCGCAGCACTTTGCTTCAAGTTGATTTTTCCCGATGCGCCATTGGCGTTTACCAGCACATACGTCTGCCGATCCTCACCGAATTTATTCTCCGTCACCTTCAATTTCAAGTCATTGCCATCTTGTACGATAGAGAGCCATTTCCCTTCTTGCGGTGATGAAGCGACCCAATTGGATTGATTCGTTGTGATGCTGACAGTCTTTTCGTCCAAGCCTTTCGCAAACGTCAGGTTATTTTCCGACAAGACCAAGGTGGGCTCTTCGAAGATATCTTCTTTGGCGCACGAAGCAACCATTACCACCATACCCCCCAAGAAAAGGGAGCGTAAGATTCTTTTGATTTGCATAATTTATAGTATAATTTGATTGTCTTATATACCAAGCACAGAGCGTCAGTCTAAGCTTTCACTTTCCTGACACTAATAAGTTCATTATTTCGTTCGCAGTCTTTATTGCGAGTAGAAAATCGTCTTATCCGTTGCGTTATGTTCCGAATGAAGCAAAGCGGATCAAAGAAATACTTTATGGCATAATGGAGCAAAAGAGGTAAGGTTACGCGGTTACATGCTCTCATTACCACCTTTGTTGGCAAATCTAAACATAAAATTTCAAACAAAAAAGGGTTTTCAGAACTATTTAATACCATCTCACGCCAATTCTTACCAAAAGAAAGAAACCTTCCTCACGATATATTCCTTGAGCTAAATCTACGAAAAGGCGCCTTTATCGCCTCTTCTTATTCGCTCATCATTCCATCAAAACAACCTATCTATATCGATAGATACGCCTAACATTACATTGATGCCGTCAGTCAACGGACTATTCAGATAATAATACTTTGGACGATAATTAAAGAGGTTATCCAAAGCCAACGTTATCTTCACACCTTTCTTGAATTGTCCGGCTGCCGAAAATTTCCAAAGCGTATAACCGGGATATTCTATGTCACGCATACCTTTCGACACATCATAATAGTCGATATATTCCGGATTAGTCACGCCTGAAAGATAGCGGCCATCTATTCCAAGCGTCAAACCAAAGTTACGATTAAAGCGATGTTCCCAATCTGCGTGCACCATCAAAGCGTGCTTACGTGCCGGAATATATTGTGCCGACATACGTTCGCCGGATTTATTGCGGGGGAGGTATTCATCCGTCAGCGTATAAGCCAAACGGGCAGTTAGGCCGTTACGCCAGTGACCCTGCGCAACCGCCTCCATTCCGATTACTGAATGGGCGGCCAGATTGATATAAGAAAGGTGCGGAATGGGGTCTGTCGGCTTCAACAGATAAGGCGATCCTGTGGCGATTTTATTGGTAATGTTATTATAGTAGCCATTCAGGGTAAAACTGTATGCCCCTTTAGCATATTCAGCCGAGAGATTGAAGTTGTGACTCACTTCTGCTTTTAAGTTAGGATTACCCACAACAATCCAAATTCCGGCCATATCAAACTCATAATACTTCTCCTTCAGCGTTGGCGCCCGAAAGCCCATACCATAACCCAAGCGGAGGTTAAGGTGAGCGAGTGGTTCGTAGCGCAGACTCACTTTCGGCGTAACATGCGAAAAGTGGTGGTCCGAAAAATAGTCATAGCGAAGCGCGCCGACTAGTTCCAGCCCCTTCTCTATGTTCCAATCATATTGCGCAAAGGCGTCAAAGGCATCCTGTTTGCGCGTTTTTCCTTCTAAGTTCTTGTTGTAGAGGTAGTCGTGCAAGAAATCCGTACCGACGGTCAACACATTATTCTCTCCAAACCGATGATTGTAAACGAGGCGGAAAGAATTTTGCACATTTGAGTAATGTCTAACGTCAGCCTTTGTCAAGCGGCGATATTCTGATTTATCATATTGATCGAAAGCATAAGAAGCCTCCCAATCAGCCCGCTCATTCTGCTTCCACAAAGCCTGTAAGCCGCCTGAGAAGCCGCGATATCTCTCCGGCGTATCCGGTGTGCGCACCAGTTGGCGGAAGAAATAGCCGGCACGCCCTTTGAGTTGCCAGCTTTCAGTAGGACGATAAGTCAGTTGTTCTTTGAAATCCCACGTTTTATTTCCATAAATCGTCGAAATTACGCGGGTTAAAGGAGTCGGTCCATTGTTTACCATAAAGTTATCCACCCGGAAACGATTTACGGTAAAGAGATTATCCCATCGCTTACTGCCATTTTGCAAAGAGAGTCCATAGCGCTGTTCGTTATGCTTAGCCCATCGTCCGTTAAGGTTGAGGGCAAACGGATTACGCTTGTTCTTCGTAATGATATTGATTACACCGCCGCCGGCATTAGAACCATAAAGCGCCGACGCAGCTCCTTTCACGATTTCTATGTGGTCTACATTCTCCAGCGTTAAGCGCGAAAAGTCCACGTCGTCCATTGTTTCTCCGGCCAAGCGTTCACCATCCACGAGAATCAGCAGACTCTGTCCGCTGAAACCGCAGAAGTTAAGGTGCATCTGTTGATTCATCGCATAGGAAACTCCACGCCGGGCATCCGCTGTTGGAGTAAGTCGCGCAAATCTGTCGCATCAGATTTCGCAATATCTTTTGCGGAAATCACGCTGGTCAACACGGGCGATTTCATCAACAGTTTTGGCGTTCGTGTTCCTGTTATTACGACCTGGTGCAACTCTCCGGCGTCATTTATAGAGTCGGGATCACTTTGCCCAAAACCAAAGACCGGACAAGCGAGGAATAAGGATACCGCTAACTTAGAGCTTTTCATCGTGTAACTCTCACAATATTTAATAGGGATATTTATAACGAATGGTCAAGTTGCATTTCTTGCCATCCGCACCGATATAGTTTTCTAATTGGAGCGCAGCGTAAAGGCCGCTTTTCAGCCGCAGAATGAAAACGTGCTTATTATGAATAAAGGCCGGTGGCATCGGTGGAATCTCTAAGCGAAGCCAACTTGAAAGTACTGTATTCACTTTTATACCCTGGCAACCTATCAATTCATTGAGCATTTTGCTTTGATCCACCCAGACTGTGTTTTCCGTCCACTCGTCCTCCTTAAACGCAGCCCCCAAGAAGTCTGCACTGTTAGCCGGCAATTCGCTTAAATCGTTGTAGTTGGTTTCCAACACAGCGCCGCCGTTCGTGCGTACATTATTGCGATGCACGGCAAAGGTCCACGAGGGCGGTTCTTTCTGCCGATCGGTCGGCGTAAAATCACGCTTTTCGTTGTGCGCAATGCCCTGACCGAAGACGTCAAACCAATACGTATAGATTCCCGTCCGCCCATCGCCGCTGTCGCCGGTCGTCGGAACTGGGAAATGCGTAAAATGGGTTTGTGCTCGGCGCAGTCCAACGCTATCGCCCGCCGCCTGCAACGCAGCCAGCGAATCCAAGTCCACATAATGCCAGTCCGTCCAGCCGGAAGCATCTATATAGAGTGTGCCCGGCGCAACCGCCGCCTTGTCCGGCTGCTCATCATAGATGCCGCCTAAGATACCATTACAAGCTGTGAGCCCACAAAGGAGCGCACAGCCTGCAACGATGCTGATATGGCGTAAGCTAAGCCTCATGCTTTATTTACTTTGTTTTTCGCCCGTATAATTTGCAGTGATGGGGAAAGGCATTGAACCCAACTGGAAGCCGTTTTCAACCGTCAATTTGCCGTCTTCAGTCAGTTTCAACGTAATCTTTGCATTCTTAAATTCATATTCCTTATCCATCACCGTTTTGCCATTCTTCTTTGCTGTGAAGTGAGCTTTGATTCCGTCGCCGCTATAATCGCGAACGAAAGCCTTAGCCGTCTCATCGTAAACGATGTTGCTAACCGTAAAGCTGCCCAGCGTCAAGTCGCCCATCGGCGTATCTTTGTATTGTTCCTCGGGAACAGTCACATTAATCGTGCCGTCTGCATTTGCCACGACCTTGTAAACGGCATCAGCCACGGTGTACGGGCCAAAGTTGCCGCCCACCTTAATTGCGTCCGTGCCCTTATACTCTCCGGCGATGCTCATCGCAGCAGGAGGCTCGCCAAAGGTCCAATTGATCGTCGTACCTCCCATCAATGCGGGAATCGTGAAGACTACGTTGCGCATAGTACCTTTGTAAGAAGCCTCATATTCTTTTGCACTGCCACCGGGGCTGGCAATTTTAATCTTACCCGTACCGGAAATGTTCTGACCTTGCATATCCAAGCTGAACAGGCCGTCGCCCCATTGCGGGTCTACGAAGCGACAGAGATATTTTTCGCCCGTCTTAAGCACGCGAATCTCAGCTTTGTCGCCGAAGTACTTGTTCTGAAACATGCTGTTCGTCACCGTGATGTAACCTTTATAGGTATGGAAGAGCGTCGTGTCGGCTTGCTGCGCACCGGCGTTAAACTCAATGTTTTTGATTTCCGCAGCGGTGAACGTAACCTTTGAACCATCGGTCTTATTGATGGTTACAGATTGTGCGAGGCCTTTTTGTCCGGCCATAGCTATGCAGAGAAGTAAGAATAACTTTTTCATTTCTTGATGAATTTGAAGGATTTTGTTGCTGTTTTTACAATGAATATACCTGCCGTGTTGCCAAGAGCAATGGCTACGCGTCCTTGAGCGTCGGCGTTTTGCTGACCTACGATGCGGCCCTTGCTGTCATAGACAGCGACCGGCGTGCCCGGCTGCAACTGTTCGCCACTCAGCATTTCGCCAAATGAGAAAATCGGCGTGCCGAATGTGGTTTCTGCCGGATTGATGCCGTCAGTAGGATCGGCAAACTCAAACGAGCGATAGTCTGCAATGGGATATTCTACCGTCCCTTGCGTCGTCGTGAGTACGAGTGATGTAGCTGAGAAAGATACGACCGGCTTTTCGGCCAACTTAAAATAAGTGGCTGCGCCGTTAGCGTCGACTACCTTCACATGATCTATTGCCCAAGCGCCCAGAGAGCTGCAAAAGGCCAAAAGCGTGCAGGCGAACAAGCGCACCACCCTACTCTTTTTGTATGTAAATAACGTAATCATATAAATGTTTAATAAAAACCGAGTGCAAAAGTACGCACTCTTCCCCACCGGATCAATACCCACAAATAAGGATTTTGCAAGTATGTTTTGCGAAGTCGACAATGCACGACAAGAGGTTTTTGATTGCGTATTTCCGAACAGACTCACGAGGGGCAACGACGCATTTTCCTCTTCTCGACCAAGGCTACCGGTCAGGCAAATGTTTGTCGTGACAAAGACCCGCCCACACTTCGCGCAGAGAAAGCGGCCGAGCCTCGCTTTTTGCTGCCTGCGCACCTCCTTTGTCTTATCATTTGTCAAAAACGATGGATCAACAACGCCGCCATTCAAAGCTCCGCGGGCACTTAGCCTTCTAATATTTTATTGACAAAACACTTATTTTTCATCGCAGCGCACATATCCTCATTTATGGGGATATTTGAGTATCGCATCTCTCAACGAACATTACCCAATAATGGGTATGCGGTGAGCAAATCAAATGCTGTTTTGAGTCCTTGTTTTTAGCGTTTGCCCGCGATTTCTTCCGAGCAGCGCCGAACAAACATAGGCGGACAGATCGACCTGGAAAGGCTTCGATAGATCCGAACAAAAAAAGAATAAACAGTTAGGATTGAGCTGTTTAACATTTCTCCGTTGTCTCCGCTCGTCTCTTATTTTCCTGCGGAAAACTGCCGGCAGACTGCGCACAACTCTTTTTCACGCCGATTCACGCTGATGCTTTCTTCAAAACAGACCGGTTCAGCTTCATTTCCTCTGAAGGCGATGAAGCAAAGCAAAGCCTTGCGGATAATCGATCACCGGAAACAGGCAAATAACTTTTACAAAACGCAAAGTCTAAACGGGTAGGAACTCAGAAGGCCGATAAACGGGCAGCCCTCAAAAGCTTTTACCGATGACGAAGCATTGAAGCATAAAAAAATTGTCCGCCAAACACTGACAACAAAAGCGCAACTGACCCGTTTTTTATCACGATAAAAAAGGCTTGTGCTCGTGATAAAAACGGCTTACGCTCGTGATAAAAATGGTTTCATCTCACGAACGCAAGCGGTGGAAGCGAGAACGCCGCCGTGGCAAGTCGATCTAAAAGCGTCTAAGAATCAAGCCTTAAGTCGATTAAAGCCTCGTTTAGTTCATCAAGCCTCAACCTTGCTTTTCGGCAAGGCTGCCGCCAACAAAAAAAGCAGCCGCCCGGCTTAACCGGCGTCTGCCTGTCGCAATAGGAAATAAGTCACACACGCGGTGGCGCACCACTCATTCCACGATAAGATAATGGATGTATTCCGTGGTTTGCGTGGCCTTGATTTGCCGTTTAGCCGAAGGGCGGTCGGCTTGGAAGCGGCCGTAAGGTTGTTCAAACCGGCCGTAGCGCCCGCGGCGCTCCATAACCTGCTGTATGTCGTCAAAGGAAAGCAAACCCTCATTATTGTAACTCAAAAATACGTAGCGCGCATTGGCGCGTTCGATTAAGTCGGCAAAGGCCTTGCGCACATGGCGGCGAGAGCAATAGGCCGAGCGCCGATCCGCATAGTCGCGCATACCGGTCTTGCCGTGCAGCACGGGAGTGTCGTTGCGGGCGATGGTTTCCAAGACGTGATAGTTGGCAGCATATTGCCTGCTGTTGTAAGGCGGGTCAAGGTAGAGTATGTCCGTTTGCAAGCGGCCAATCAATTGATTGGCGTCATTTTGAAACACACGCTGCGGACGCTCACTCAAGATACACTCGGCAGGCGTCATCGTGAGCGGACGCAAGGCCGAGGGTTTCAGTTTTTTGAGAAAAGCCCCATAGATCGAAGCTGTGTTGGCCACACTGTCCATATTCTCCAAAAGGGTCGTCAAGAGGAAATAAAACTCCCCCTTGGTGATCATTCCCGCGTGCAACCACGCATCGATCCGCCGGCGGATGGCATCGCAACGCCGGCCGTTGGCATCGCTGAAGTAGATTCTTTGCGCGGCGTCATTAGTGGTCCCACCCGGACAAAAATGACGCGAGACAAAGCCCTCCGCAGGTGGAAGATTTTCAAGGAAACGACAAACGACCGCCCCTCGATCAGGGAGGGCGGTCGTCGTAAGTGTCGGTATGTGGGGCATCAAGCCGGAGAAAGCCGGCAGAGAACAGTTGCCGATATAATGCTGATTGAGTACGAAGCCGTAAAACTGCCAATCGTTGGCCATCACACTGCAACCTGCGACTTATAAAAGCGGCCGACGATGCCCGTTCCGGCAAAAAGGTCGCAAAATGTCCCACTTCGAGCCGCGTCACCTGCGATGGACGTAATGCATTGGTCGATAAAGGGCAGTAAAGTACGCTTGGAACCAATGTAATTCATCTTCGTGGGCGGGCAAGGTAAAGGGTTATGGCGCCGAAACGGGCCCTTAACGAACCCATTCCGAAGCGCTTGGGGGTGTTAGAAAATAAACTTCAAGACATCATTGAACAAGGCGTAAGCCATCAAGCCTAAGAGGAGGAAGATACCGATTTTTTCAGCGTTTTCCATAAACTTGTCGCTCGGCTTACGACGCGTGATCACCTCATAAAAGAGGAAGAAGGCGTGGCCGCCGTCGAGTGCGGGAATGGGCAAGATGTTCATAAACGCCAACATTAGCGAGATGAAGGCCGTTAGCTCCCAAAAACGCTCCCAAACCCACGTCGTGGGAAAGAGTGAACCGATCGTACCGAAACTACCAATGCTCTTGGCGCCGTCTTTCGTAAAGATGTACTTCAAGTCGGTGACGTAGCCTTTTAATACGTGCCATCCGTGAGAGAATCCGGCAGGGAAAGAGGACAGGAAGGTATAGTTCTTCGTGACAGTCTTGTAGTTCTTGAACGGACTATAGTGGGAGATGCCTAAAGCATACTCCGGCGTCAATTGGAAGCGCAAGGTATCGCGCACGCCGGTGGTTGCACGCGCCACAACGAGCGTCACTTGGCGCAAACGGAGAGAATCGGCCGGCTTTTGCGCCGCCAAAACGTCTTCCATGCGGGCACGGATGTCTGTGTATTCGTTCCAAGTCGTGCAAGGAGAGCCATTGTAAGAGACCAAGCTGTCGCCAACGCGCACACCGGCTTGGGCTGCCGGACTACCGGCGGGCAGGCTGTCGACAACGGCGGTGGATAAGGGCAGCAGGAAGGGCGGCTCTTCTTTCATCATTTGAATCATATTGATCTCACCGGGTAGAGAGAGGGTCACTTCCTTGCCTTGCCGCAACACAGTGACGCTTCGCGCTTCACTGATGCCGCGGTAGACGTCGCCCATGCTTTCATTGGAATCAAAACGATCGAAGGTGACCTTGTCTGTATGGAGGGGGATATCGCCATTTTGGAATCCAAACTGACGAGCTCGCTCATTGAAGGCAAAACCTTGGTCTATGTTGCGCATAGGCACGTAGGTATCGCCCCAAGTAAAGAGTATCATTGCATAGATAAAAAGGGCGAGAATGAAATTGACGAATACGCCGGCCAGCATCACAATCAGGCGCTGCCAAGCGGGCTTTGCGCGAAACTCCCACGGCTGTACGGGTTGCTGCATCTGCTCCTTGTCCATCGATTCATCAATCATACCGGCTATTTTTACGTAGCCGCCAAGCGGTAACCAACCAAGCACGTAGGTAGTGTCGCTCTTCTTGGGCTTAAACTTAAGCAAGCTGAACCAGGGATCAAAGAAGAGGGCAAACTTTTCCACACGGATCTTAAACAAGCGAGCTGCCAAGAAATGGCCACCTTCGTGGAGGAAGATCAGTATGGAGAAACACAATATCAATTGTAGTGCGCGAATCAAAAATGCTTCCATCGGATTTTCTTTTGTTTTATGTATTGGGAATAAGTGAAGCGGCTATGCGGCGCGCTTCGCTGTCTGTTTCAAAATAATCGTCTAAAGTGGGGGTATTTATATAATGTGTGCGCGCCATTGTCTCATTGATGATCTCCGCCATTTGTGGAAAGGCGATGCGCCCTTCGCGAAAGGCGAGATTAACTACTTCATTGGCGGCATTCAGTACGCAAGGCGCGTTGCCGCCACGATTCACAGCGGCATAAGCTAAGCGGAGACAAGGAAAACGCTCAACGTCGGGCCGCTCAAAATGAAGGCTGCCCAAGCGAAAGAGGTCCATTCGCTCACCGGAAATAGGCAGGCGGCGCGGATAACTAAAGGCATAGCTGATGGGCAAGTGCATATCGGGCAAGCCCATCTGAGCAATGACGGCGCCATCGGCATAGCGCACGGCTGAATGGATGATGCTCTCTGGATGAACAACGATCTCGATGGCTTCAGGCTGCACACCAAAAAGCCATTTTGCTTCTATCATCTCAAAACCTTTGTTCATCATGGAGGCGGAGTCAATCGTAATCTTCGCGCCCATTACCCAATTGGGGTGCTTTAGGGCTTGGGCAGCCGTGACGCGGGCCAAGGCGGCGGCATCCATTTGACGGAAAGGACCGCCGGAAGCCGTAAGAAGCAGGGCTTCAACAGGATTGTCGCCACTACCCGTTAGGCATTGAAAGATGGCCGAATGTTCGCTATCGACAGGGAGCAGTGGGCATTTATTTTCCAAGGCCAAGCGGGTGATAATCTCACCGGCCACAACAAGCGTCTCTTTATTGGCTAAAGCTATCGCCTTGCCGGCTTTCAAGGCTGCAACCGTTGGGCGCAAGCCGGAAAAGCCGACCATTGCGGTCAAGACAATATCTATAGGGCTTGCGGTCACGACGTCGCAAATGGCGGCGGCACCGGCATAAACCTTGATGGGCAAATCGGACAAAGCCTCGCTGACGTAATCATATTTGTCCGCATTGGCTATCACGACACTATCGGGCACAAACTCTCGGGCCTGTCGAATCAGCAGATCGGCATTGTCGTTAGCCGTAAGCAGGTAGGCTTCGAAGAGATCGCTGTGGGCGCGAATAATATCTAAGGCCTGCGTCCCAATTGAGCCGGTAGAACCGAGTAAGGCTATTTTTCTCATCGCTTTATACGTTCAAATCCAAAAGTCCTTCGGGCAATCGGAGTTGCAAGATGCGTTCTTTTAAATCAAAATGAAGCAGAAAATCGTCGTGATAAGGCAGAAGTAATACGCGATCTTCAGCATCCACGACGGTCAATAAGATATTAGCCGACGAATCATCAACGGCATTGACTACTCCCAAACTATGCCCTTCGGCATCTTTAACTTGGAAACCGATTAACGCACGATAGGAAGGCAGGCCTTCGCTTTCGTTGAGTTCGGGAATAAATTCTTTGGGATAATATACTCTCGCGCCGACAAGATGGCGGGCCGAAGCCTCATCAGGAGCTTCCACAAACTTGAAAAGGGCGTCTTCCGCGCCCTTGAAGCGGTATTCTTCCCATTCAAAAGGAACAGGCAGACCATCAAGTTCAAGAAAGAGGAAGGCGGAATCGCCACGATCAAAGACGTCGTCGGTAAAATGGCAGACTACTTCACCATCTATACCATGCAACTTTGTGATCTTGCCGATCAGCACCAAATCATCAGCCTTTATCATACTAATCTATGCGTTTAATCACCGCACCCAATGCGCCCAAGCGCTCTTCGATGCGCTCGTAGCCGCGATCGATTTGCTCAATATTGTCGATGATGCTCGCACCTTCAGCGCTCAAGGCGGCAATGAGCAGCGCGATGCCGGCGCGAATATCGGGTGACGTCATTCGGCGGGCTTGCAACTTGAGTGCGTGGTTATGCCCAACGACGACGGCGCGGTGGGGATCGCACAAAATGATTTGCGCGCCCATATCAATCAACTTATCAACGAAGAACAATCGGCTTTCAAACATCTTCTGATGAAAGAGCACCGTGCCCTTTGCCTGCGTAGCCACGACAATTAGCACACTGAGCAAGTCGGGCGTCAAACCGGGCCAAGGCGCATCGGCCATCGTCAGAAAAGAGCCATCAATAAACGTCTCAGAAGCATAATGGGGCTGCGCCGGAATAAAGAGATCGTCGCCTTGGCGCTCGATGCGGACGCCTAAACGCCGAAAAGTGTCGGGAATAAGCCCCAAATCGTCATACGAAACCTGCTTAATCGTAATGCCATCGCCGGCCAAAGCCGCCATACCTATGAAAGAGCCAATCTCAATCATATCGGGAAGAATGCGATGCTCGGCAGCGTGCAAACATTCGACACCTTCAATGGTCAGCAAGTTGAGACGCAAGGCCGGAAATCTTGGCCCCCATTTTATTGAGGAGCTTACAGAGTTGCTGAATATAAGGTTCGCAGGCCGCATTATATATTGTAGTCGTCCCTTGAGCCAATACGGCCGCCATAATAATATTAGCTGTGCCCGTAATGCTGGCCTCATCGAGGAGCATATATGTACCCCGCAAGGCTTTGGCCTCAATGGTAAACACGCCGGCCTTTTCATCGAAAACGAAATCTGCTCCTAAATGGCGAAAGCCCAAGAAATGGGTATCCAACCGACGGCGACCGATTTTATCGCCACCGGGCTTTGCCATCGAAGCTCGACCAAAGCGCGCCAAAAGCGGCCCCATCAACAAAACAGAGCCACGCAACTGTGTACAACGTTGGAGGAATTCTTCGCTATGAAGGTAATTCAAATCAACATGGTCGGCGCAGAAAGTATAATCGCCCGCCCCGTTTTTCGTAACGCTTACCCCCATATCGGCAATAAGGCGAATGAGGTTGTTGACGTCTAATATATCAGGTATGTTAGTCAGGCGCACGGGTTCTGCAGAGAGCAAGGTGGCCGCAATAACTTCGAGCGCCTCATTTTTGGCGCCTTGCGGCTCAATAACACCTTTCAGGCGGTGACCGCCTTCAATGACAAAAGAAGCCATAATCAGAATAGGTTAGATGGTAAGTTGACCGTCAGTATAAGAAGACAAGTCGTGTGCCACCTTATCGTCAGTAGCGTTGTCGCTCTTCCAAGAAGCCAAGTTGCGTTTCATTCGGTTGGCCACCAAAAGCAAAGTCTGATCGCGCACGGTGCCGGCCGGCATATCGCGTAACTTGGCTATGGCGCGCTCAACCAAGCGCCCATAATGGCGATAACGGATTCGCCCTTGCGGATAACTCAAACGCTGCGGCTGCATACTGGGCTCGAAGCGACGAATCTCCACGGGAAAGTCAATATCTAATTGATAATTGGTCAAATAAGCCAAATGATCCCAAATCTTATGTGCGACGTCTTGCGCGCGTTGTCCCTTAGGGATCATTCTTTCCATAATAAAAGCGAGACGTTCTGCGTAAGCCTGACGCGCTGCGCGGTCTTGAATGGTCACTACATACTCGGCCATTCGCTGCACAAGGCGGCCATATTCCGGCAGTTTCAGTTTTCCTTCGTTCGTATTGTAATGCATAAATGCGGGATATTTCTTTTGTTCGACAAGAACAGACACGGCAACGCCGGCTACTCAATATAATATAAGGCCTACAACAGATTCTTAGGCTTTTGTGCCACAAACTGCTTTAGATAGAAAGGCTCAAAATAGGCTACATCTTCATAACTTTCTGTTGCCACCGCCTTCTCGGCCAGCGGAAACATATATTTGGCCAGCGGCACTATGCCTTCAATAAAGCGAGCGTTGGGATGGGTGATGACGCCTTTGCATTTCTCTGCGCCGTTGCCAAAGAAATAGACGGGGTGCTCATTCAGATGGGCAGCAAAGGAATCGGGCGTGATGATTTGCGCCCTCGTCGGCTCAATCGTTCGCAGGGCGCGATCATAAAGACAGCAATAAACTTCCATTCGCCGCGCATCAATCATCGGACACAAAAGGGCGTCTTCTTCCAACTCGTGACGGAGCAAGATAGGGACGGAAAGCAAGGCTAATGTCGACACCGAGATCAGTCGCAAGTCGCGAGCATAGCAAACTCCTTTAGCCGTCGATACGCCAATACGCAAACCGGTGTAAGACCCAGGCCCTTTGCTCACAGCTACAGCGTCAATCGGAATGGCATGGCTGTCGGCAAAACTAATCGCATCGCTAACAAAAGGGGCCAATATGCGGGCGTGTTCAGGGCCTTCCCTGTTTTCGTCCGAATAGATACAAACGCCATCTTGGGAAAGAGCAACAGAACAAACGTCGGTCGAGGTTTCAATATGTAGAATGCAAGACATTGCGCTTAACTTCTTTATATAATGGTGCAAAGATAGGGAAATAAAATGAATTTTCTGACAATCAAGGCCCGCTGCCCCTATTGATAGAAGAGAAAGGGCGAGTCTCACTCAGGCAACTTTCAAATGTAATGTCAAAAAACAAAAACAACCACAACAAAAAAAAGTCTCTCAATCCTTTGGTCGAATCCAAAACTCGCCGTATATTTGCATCCGCAAACGCAAGCCCAGATGGCGGAATCGGTAGACGCGCTGGTCTCAAACACCAGTGGAGCAATCCATCCCGGTTCGACCCCGGGTCTGGGTACAAAAGAAAAAGCTAAGTGATTGATTACTCACCACTTAGCTTTTTTTTTATAAATATCCCCAAATAGTTTCCCAAATAGCATTAATCTGCACTCCATAATTGGTCTGGAAAAATTCTTTTTATAGGCTCTATTTCCTTTGTCATTTTCAAATAATCCAAAACCTTATGCCTATAATCTCCCATTTTGAAATATTTCTCTACTACAGTATGTAGCCCCTTATTGTTGTATAACATAGATAGCTCTTTCATACTCTTTTGTTTTGCTATTACATCATTTATACAAGATTCCCGTTCAATAAATAACTTGTTAATATCAACTTCTGACACAAACTTCTTGAAATTTTCTTCTACTTCCTCTTTCTTGTTACCAACTGAAATATGAGATGATTTAAAATAAGCATTGATTGCTGATGAAACATACTGAGAAACTTGCGCTTGTTTATCTTGTTCAAACTTGATTAAAAATACGTGTCTTAATCCCTTCTATATCACACTGTTCTTGTTTATATTTAGCAAATCCAGCAATAACATCAGGCAATAAGAAAAGGTTTTCTATTTCTGCAACATCATAAGAGAACACATTTTGTTTTTGTAATTTCTCAAGTTGATCTTCTGAGCGAAAATCACGATCAATTATGCCATAAGCTTTTGCTATAGTATTAGGTATTTTATTAAATGCTCTTGTGAAGTTCATAACATCCTTTGCACGTTTCTACTGGAGTTATTGTATAATCCTCAAACAATAGTTCGAATATTTTTGAGTCCAAACTATTTCTTTTACCTTCACAAAACAATATTTTCTTTCTACTGCCTAAGAGTTTCAATAATAATTCTTCAGGAATCACATTATCTTGAATCTCTTCAACATTCCATTTAGACGGATATTCAAATGAACGTATCCAACATTTCTTCGCGTCTCTACTTGCTGCAAATTGTAAATCGTGTGTCAAATATAGAAAAATACAATCTCGTCTTTCCCATTCCAGCTTATTCCATAGTTTGTCGACAATGGTTTTATGCAAATACATCTCTGGTTCATCAATTATTATGAGAGCACTTTCTGGGGCTAATAAGACCCTACCAACAATATATAAAATAATACGTTCTCCATCGCTCATTTGAAAAGCAGGATAACTACCATTGACACCATCTCCTGTTAGAACCAAATTGTTACTATCGTCACATTGCAAGGTTCTGTGTTCTATTAGAAAATTCCATATATTTATAACCACATCCAAGGCACTCTGTAATTGTTGCCTTGTTAGTTCTTCACCTCTTTCATAGGCATCACAGAACTTGTTTCGCTTAGCCATTCTTTCAGAGTATAACGTAGCTAAAACTTTTTTAAATTCCGAGCCATATTGTTGTGTTGTTCTCCAAGGAATATCATCTTCCTTAGAAGCATTAAAGGTTTGCTTATCATCTAATATCTCTCTTTGATATTGCTTATAAGCTTCTGCTGTATCTGTATAGTTAGGCGTACTACTAAAAGTTGGTATGATAAGCAGTTTCTGAGCAGGAATAACGATACCATCATTAACATTTAAGGATTTCTGCAACGTATTAGCTAAGGTTGTTTTTCCACAACCATTAGCCCCTACAACCACGGTATTTTCTTGTGCAAATCCTAAACTCTTATAGAAGTGATAACTATCTATATTTGCCACTATTTGAGGCAAAAATAACTTATCAAGATTTTCAATATTGTCTATGGTGCTATTTCTTATATTTTGTCTTACCACATCCATCATTGGAGAAAGAAAGTCAAAGCTATTTATTAGTATATTATCATAAGAAGATAGTATTATCCCCCTTCTATATCTTCATTGATTTCTTTCATCCACAAGATAGTGTTAAGAATGCTTTGAGCACACTTAACATCTGTATTTTTGACACAGTTCTTGTAATGCGATTAACTCACTAATACTATTTTTTTAAGCACTTGCTTAAACTCGTTTATCTCCATAGTGTTTTTATATCTTCGCTCTAATTAATGTTTTAATTTGGAACAGTATTGAATTATCTTTTTGACATAGATATTCTATCATTTAACCCCAATTCGGGATAAGCAAGGCTTGTTTTTTGCCTTAAAATAGTTTCAACAAAAGCCCCAAAAGAGGATTATTTTTCGTATATTTGTTGTTGAAAACCAAACAGATAATGACAAAACAATCCTCTATGAAGCTTATCAGCAAAGTTACGGAAATTTATTGTATTGCAGACGATTTCTGCAAAGAATATGAGTTGGAATTGAACAAAAAAGCACTTTCGCTTTCAAATCCCTCTCCAAACACCCCTAAAACTCGCAATAGAAAGGGAAGAATGAGCGATGCAGAAATGATTACCATTCTTGTGTTGTTCCACAGCAATACGTTTCGCTATTTCAAACATTTTTATCTCTTCTACCTCTGGCGAGAACTAAAAGAAGAGTTCCCCAACCTACTTTCGTATACCCGCTTTGTGGAACGTATGCCACGAGTGGCGATCCCCCTTTTGCTCTTCCTTAAATTGGCTTTAATGGGAGAATGTACGGGGATTACTTTTATCGATTCGACGCGTATTCCTGTGTGTGAAAACAAACGTGAATATTCTAATCGTGTCTTCAAGGGCTATGCTCATAAAGGGAAAAGTACGATGGGCTGGTACTATGGATTTAAGCTGCATCTATTGTGTAATGAACGAGGAGAATTACTCAACTTTGCACTCACCAAAGCCAATGTGGTCGACCGTAACCCATAGGTATTCAACAACTTGACTAAGGATTTATTCGGGAAGGTATATGCCGATAAAGGTTATATTTCCCCATCACTTTTTGCCTCTCTCTTCGATAGGGGAGTTCACATCGTCACGGGAATACGCACTAATATGAAGAACCGCTTAATGGATGTGTACGACAAAATTATGCTCCGTAAAAGAAGCATTATCGAAACCATCAACGATATGCTCAAGAACGTGGCACAGATTGTTCATACCCGCCACAGAAGTGTATCAAACTTTATTGTCAACCTTTTGGCTGGAATGGCAGCCTATGCTTTCTACGAGACAAAACCCTCTATCAATATGGGGTTTGAGATGGAGGGAGAAGCAGAGGTGAAGCAGCTCACACTTTTCTAAAACATACTTGCGTGAAACAATGAATCTTCGACCTACAGCCAGGTCGAAAGAATCGTTGTGGGCTATAACCTGAGTAAAAAGGAGGTGACCTTAAACCGAATTGGGGTTATTTGCTATTGTTGCTTTTTCATCGTCAGTCTTCATTCGCAGAAGGGCTAAGGAAAATGACCCAACAGCCTATCCGAAGAGGACATCAACAAGATCTTCATTTGGCACTTTCTTCCTTTTGTGCCCTTTGTATCATCCAGCCTTCTTGATGTAACAGAATACCATTGACTCCTTGAATCATAGTAAGGTTTTCTTCGTTTATAAAATTCGTCACGCTCATAGTTCTATTTTTATATGATTGATTGTTTACTATTCCCTATCCGGATTTAGCAGATGTTTTGCTAAGTAATACGCAGCCTTACCACACGCTGGTTATAACGGCGGAAGCAGTAAGGGATTTTATAAAGCATTCTGAAAATGAAAGGGAAACGCCCATGATCATATTTACTCATATAAAGTTCTTTTTCGAGCCGTATTCGGGGATTCCACGTTTCCATCTCTTTTGTATCTAACAGCGACCATTTGAACTCTACGCTTTTACTTACCTTTCGTAGCGAATCATGGCTGCCGAGAACGTCCGACTAAGGAGAAGGCGAGCATATCGAATAATATGGTAACATTATCAAAGCGGGCACACAGTTCTTGGAAGAATGCTTTTATCTGTTCCGATTCGAAATACATCAACACGCCTTCAATAATAAGAAGTACCGGCTTGCCGTGGGATTTCACTATGTCTATCCAACCATAGTCGAACATAGAGGAGGCTATATAAGTGTTCCGTTCACTTTCAGACAACAGTTGGCGACGCAACTTAATGGCTTCCTCAAGATCCAAGTCGTACCAATGCGTCATGGGTGGACACTGTAGCCGTTCGTAACGTGCATCTATGCCGGCGCCCAACTGAACAACCACCGCATCAGGATGTTTGTTGAGGAAGTCCTTGGTTTCTGCATCAATCAGACCAGCCCTGACACAACATCCTGCTTGTGAGAATTTCGCTTTGCTGAACTTGGAAAAGTCATATTCTATTTTATCTATGATCTCTACCGCTTTTTCATCGTGCAACAAGGCATCTGCCCGTTTAGTTTCTTCGGCCTTCGCCCATAGCGTTATCAGCATAGTCTCAGGCACGTCTGTAAGTTTGTTTTCTATCATATCTCTATTTTTAATTGTCAATGTAAAAGGAAAGCCTTTTAAAAGAAAAGGAAATATCGTGGCGTTTGCGTTTTGTATTCCAAATACTCTTTGCCATAAGTTTCCATACAGTAGCGTTCCTCTCCTAAGATAATGAAGTGCGTGGCTGCGATGAACGGAATGAGAACAATAAGCATCCATAGTGAAGCGGAAGCGATGCAGGCGCCAAGCATACCTGCGAAAAAGAAAAAGTACATAGGGTTCGAGACCATCGGTATATGCCGTTCTTGATGGGCTTGTCGGCCGGCGCGGCTGCATAACTGTGAAAAGCTGCGATAAAGGCTGCCAATGAAAGGATGAATACGATCAAGCCGATGATAAACCACATCGTGCCAAACTTCAGAGGCACAAAGATGGAAAGTATCAACAGTAGGATTTGTAAAACCGTACTCACCAGACCATTTAGCTTATCTTTTGCGGTGTACCATGACGTATCTACCGCACGCTTCCCACCCTCTCTGAATATCGCCATATAGATAAATTGTATCAGTACCATTCCAAAGGAAGGAATCCAGGCGTTGAGCCAGCCAGCTTGCAATGTTGTAAAAAAAGAAAGATCCATAGTTGACAAGTTTCATATTAGCATTATTGCCGAGAAGTTACAGCGTGGTCTTAAAAATATAGTTTCAGAGAGCGCGCAAAGGGAAAGCGCACTTATCCTCTCTGATAAGCAAAGGTACGGAAGGCGAAATGAGTACGCAATCCCTAAAAATAGTGATTTTACACAAGTAAGCTTTAGCACTTTGTACGATCTTCTGTATTTTCAATATCACTTTTGCCAAGTATCTTCTGAAGTATATTTCAGAATAGCCCCGAAGAAAAGAGAATGTCATTCTCTTTAACGCCCATAAAATGCCAAACACACTCCCCCATTAGCATAATAACCCCAATTAGGTTTAAGTTTTATGGAGCCAACATCGAATATGATGATACCGAGACATTGGTTGTTGGAAAAATAGAAAAGCTATTTTCATCCTTTGAGGAGTATTTTGAGGACTTTATCGAGTTTGGCTTTTAAACTTAGCCCGTCCTAATTAAGGCGATTTTTCTATTTCCTTTTCTCCGTCTTTGATGAATGTGTTCTTATCTTTTCGTTTTACTCTGCTACGATGAATCATCTTTGTTAGACTCTGCCAATTAAAGTGGGGCAACTATGTTTTAATGGTTGCACATCAAGAAAAAGCTTGGCTTGTAAATAAAATGATACAAGATTGATAAAGAGGGCGAAATAAAATATATTCAATTCGTAAATTGTTTATATGTTTATGTATATTTGCCATAACATATTTGATCATGCCGAAGAAAACGTTTTACCTAAATTAATATCGTTACTAATATGAGAAGAAAATCATTATTACTGTGCTTAATGTTTATGAGCATCTTGGGAATGACGGCTCATTCCAATGTTGACAACACGGTTCCACACCGTAAGGTTTACGGATTCTTTTTACGCGGGAATTCATTGGGAGGTTATGGATTCGGCGACTTATATCTAGATAATCTCCAAGCCTGTTCAGTGACCTATCCTTATAAGCAACCCCTTGGCGTATATGCCGGGGCTTGTGCCAATGGAGTCTATTATGCCTGTGAGTATACCTATAATTCTTATGGACCGCCCACTGCAGGCGATTTTATCTCCTACGATCTTTCCACGGGAGAAAAGAAAGTCATTGGAAAATATGCAGCCGACAACAATCAACTCAGAATCCAGGATATGACCTACGATTATTCGTCAGGCACAATGTATGCTGTGGGCTTCGAAAGTGGAAATTCTATGCTTTATACATTTAATCTTGAAACCGGTGCACGTACTCCGGTCGCTACGTTGGCACAAAAAGGCGTAGGCACACTGGCGGCCGATTTGTCTGGCAATCTGTATACCATAGGGCAAGGCGGTACGCTTATGAAGATTAACAAGGAGACGGGTGAAGTGGAGGCGTTATGTGAAACCGATTATCAGGGAATGCTCTCTCACCAGACAATGGAGTTCGATAATACTACCGGAATGCTTTATTGGGCATCTTGCACAAATTCCAAGGACGGTGGTAAGAATTCGTATATGATAAGGTTTAATTTGAAGACTTCGCCCGTAGAGGTAACGGAATTAGGAATGATTGGAGACCAATGCAATCTCTTAGCTATGTATATAACTTTTGTCAAGGCTGGAGAAGATGCGCCGGCATCACTTGCCGATATAACGATAAAGCCTGCCGATAATGGAATGAATAAGGCCGTTATAACCTGGGTAAACCCAACGAAGACTTTTGGAGGCAAAGATCTTTCAGACATTAAATCTATATCTGTCATGCGAGACGGCAAACTTATTGCCACGCTTCCTACAAGCGAAATAGGCGGTAGTATGTCTTATGAAGATGCTTCTGTGCCCAATAGCGGAGAGTTTAGATATACGCTATATGCAACGAATAGTGTAGGAGATGGGGAGCAATCCAATAAAAGAGTTTATATAGGTTTTGATGCTCCCGCTAAGCCTAACGATATTGCCGTGCAGATTAGTGAAGGATGCAAGTCGGCTGTAGTTCAATGGGCGAAGCCTCAAGGAGGATTTCACGGTGGCTATTTCACTGATGAAGGACTCACCTACAAAGTTATCCGCTTCCCGGACAGCGTTGTTGTTGGCCAAGAACTGACCGAGACCTCTTTCACCGATCAGTCTATCACTTCTTTAGGACGATACTATTACAAGGTATATGCTTGCAATCCTTATGGAGAAACGGGTGCATATACACAAGCGAGTTATGTGCTTGGTTCAGCCGTTGACGCGCCGATACTTGAAGAATTTAATAATGAAGAGGAATATTTTGGTAGGTGGACTACTGTTGACGGCAACGACGACAACTATTGTTGGGTTTACAACTCTCCTTATGGCGCCTATCAGTTTGGCGATGATATCTCGGCAGCAGAGTATATCGTTAATCCGGGTGTTGCTAATTCGGGAAAAGACGCAGATGAATGGATTATTACGCCACCCATCAATTTTGAAAAGAGCAAGACTTATGTGTGGTAAAACTCAAGATGCGTGCTATATCTGATGAAAAGGTTGTGGTTACCCTTGGTTCCAATAACGCGATAGACAAACAGCAGGCTGTAGATACAATAATGGTGAAGAATAAAGGTGAGGAAGAGCTCCCTATTCCTATGGCCGAGTATGAAGTGAAGTTACCTGTTAATACGGATGGCGTCAATTGTGTTGGCGTTCATCTCATTTCTCAATATCCACAGTCAAATGTGTCACACCTGCAAATTGGAATGATTTCTATTGAGGAGGGCAACGCCACAAGTATAACGGAAATCTGCAACGATCAAACCATAGCGTTTTGCGGAAGATCCATTGATTTAGGCACTGATAAGGCTGAAGCTTCACTATACGCTCTTGCCGGATACAAAGTGGCAGAGAGCAGAGGTCGCAAGATAAGCCTTGCAGCTGTTCCTTCAGGCATTTATATCCTGAAAGTGAAGCGAGAAGGAAAACTATCAACCATAAAGATACACGTCAAGGGAGCATAAGCAATCTGTAGGCATTCAAACGAGGCTCATAGAGGAGTGAGAATAATACGTCCATTCTTCTGTGAGCCTTATTTGTTGTAAGTTCTGTAATCTAAAATGTTCTCACACTAAGCTCACGGGAGTAAAGTTCGTGAGAGAGAGAAGCGCGATCTTGCTGAAAGAAAGTGTCTCATAAAATGAGGAAACGTGATTTATTCCAAACTCTGATGACAGCATTTCCAAAATAAATGCCGACTTGTGACTGTGTAAGCTTCATAGTTACTTTCTTTTTTCTTCAATTACAAAGATAAGAACAAGCGAGGCTTACACACTTTGGGGGACATTACCGTAAAACTTATCTGAACTTAGCTTTTCGGACATAGATAGGGGCATATTTAGTGTCTCTACGTGTGGAGACGATCGTATCAACGAGTAGAGACGCTGTTCTCAGCGTGTAGAGACAGCTGTATCAACGTGTAGAGACTCCATTTCGTAACTTTGAAAATGAATCAGCAATACAGTGTTGGCTGATACTAAAAGATGGAAAGTAAAGAGGGAATGCTTTAGACTTACACACGTTTGTAGGTCAGTATCATCAAAGTCATTTAGACGTCGACTTATAAATGATGTGTTATCCGCAAGGTGTTGTTTTGCAAAAAGGCGCAATGGATAATTTGAATTGTTTGGTATTACATTTTTTGCTTGTGAACTATCTTGTTGGATAATAGAACAATACCTTTTTAGAGCGAATGGATAGGTAACAATTTAGAAATAAACTAATTGCACTAATATGAAATATTTTGAATAGCCAAAGAACACTCGCTATTTCACATGCAAAGATAACCCTTTTCGAGCAGAAGTGAGCGTTTTTTCTGTTTTTCTTCTTGTCAATGAAAGAAATTATTGTTCTTTTTAACTCTATGATATGTTTTGATGAAATAAAAGCCCGTCGCTTCTTCTTTGTAGAAAACTGCGCGCATAGGGCCTTCTTTTAGTTCTTGAGTAGCTTCCCAATTACATTTTCCTCCCTCTTTTAATCTGAATGCCATAGCAATTAAATATACAAGGTGTTCTAGGTCGAATAAATCATGAGCGTCTTTGCCTACGGAAAGATTTCTACCCTCATATGAGAAATGTTTGAGTACGTGCATTAGACCGCCTGTAAAGTCATATACATCTTGCTTACCATTACGCTCGTCTACTTTACGAAAGGTGTCAAGTCTTAATATATCGCCAAACCCTTCTTCGTTTGCATATACTACATAACAACAGGCATTTTCAGCAAGGAACTTAATAAATATATCTTTACCGCCAAGACTCTTGAATACACTTCCCTCATATAGCGCATCTACAACATCCATCGCATTACCAGTACCAAATTTTTCAGGGAAAGCCTCAAGAGCTTCTATAATACCTTCTTGTAATAATCTATGGCATGACACATTAAAAACTATATAGAAATTATGGTCGCCCTCGACATAGTAATGATATATTTCATTTATAGAGAAACCTGTCTGAAATGAATTAAGTTCTTCGATCCCTTGCTCTTTCCTTACTTCATTCTCATGACGCCAAAGTTCAAGTAACTTTGGCGTCATATATGCCTTTAGAGCATCATACTCCTCGAATGATATCAATTTCATAATGCAGATATTTAGTATTACAAATTATTCGTCAATAGTCGTTTAAGTAAGTCCCACAGATGCTGTAAAACTTATTTAATCCTCACCCACCAATTACGTTTCATACCTTCGACTATCATATATACCATATTCCTCTTTTATTACTTTCTCGGAGGAGCTAAAATCTAATCCTTTCAGTCGTTGTGGGTTTATCGTATCTGCTATAGTTGGGATATATGGCATAGATATTTCTTTCCCAAACAGGAATTTATCAGCAGGACAGAATGGAATCTAAAACTGAAATACAAAGTTGTCGTATGCAAGCAGGAACATAGATAGAGGAACATTTCATCCACCCTCTCATTTTTTCTTTTTAAAAGCATTGTGATAGGAGTTGGGAATGGTAGATTTCCTCCATATTGCCTATACTCAACAAAGAGCTACACTTTTAAAATTATCCATTACGCCTCAAAATAAAAGAATATCTTACGCAGTTAATATCTTGCGTGCGTGAAGCAGACTTTCTTCCGTAGGTGCTTTGACGTCTGTAAGTGCGTAGGGCATTCCTAACTGCTCCCATTTATAGACACCTAAGGCGTGATAAGGTAGCACTTCTACACGCTCAACATTGCTTAATGTATCAATAAAAGCACGAAGTCCGTATAGTGCCTCGTCATTATCATTGATGCCCGGCACTAATACGTGTCTTATCCATACCGGCTTGCCGATCTCAGAGAGATAGCGGGCGCAGTCGAGAATATTCTCGTTGCCCCAACCCGTCAGTTGCTTATGGGCTTTGCTATCAATATGCTTGATGTCCAGCAGAAGCAAGTCGGTATACTTCATTAACTCTTCAAAAGCTGAGAAAGCGGCCGCCTCCCTACTGAAAGGTTGAGCGGAAGTATCCAGACAAGTATTGATGCCTAAGTCCTTGGCTTTGCAAAACAGTTTGGTAAGCGCCGGCAACTGTAGCAATGCTTCACCACCGCTCACCGTGATGCCACCTTGCTCTCCCCAGTAACTTTGAAAACGTTGCGCCTGAGCTAAGACCTCATCAACAGAGCGTAGTTGCCCGCCCGCTCTGCTCCACGTATCCGGATTATGACAATACTGACACCGCATCGCGCATCCTTTAAGAAAGATCACGAAACGTATTCCAGGCCCATCCACCGAACCGAAAGATTCGATGGAATGGACCTGAAGCATACTATCAGTAGTTTGTAATTTGGAATTGTCTGTTTGATGAATATCCACGTTACATAGAACCATGTGAGCGACGTGCAATAACATCCAACTGCTGTTCGCGTGTAAGGTCGATGAACTTCACCGCATAGCCGCTCACACGGATCGTGAAGTTAGCATACTCTTCCTTCTCGGGGTGCTCCATACAGTCGATCAGCTTATCTACGCCAAAGACATTCACGTTCAAATGGTGTGCGCCACGATTGAAGTAGCCATCCATCACGCCTACGAGCGTATTGATGCGCTCCTCATCATTGTGGCCGAGTGCATCCGGACTGATTGTTTGCGTGTTGGAAATGCCGTCAAGCGCATATTCATAAGGAATCTTCGCCGTTGAGTTCAACGATGCCAGCAAACCATTCTGCTCTGCTCCGTAAGATGGGTTTGCACCCGGAGCGAGCGGCGCGCCGGAAGTACGTCCGTCGGGCGTGTTACCCGTATTCTTGCCGTATACCACGTTAGATGTGATGGTAAGAATACTTGTCGTCGGCTCAGATTTACGATAAGTATGGTGCTTGCGAATCATACTCATGAAAGTCTTTAACAGCCATACAGCGATTTCATCGGCGCGGTCATCATCATTACCATAGCGCGGGAAGTCGCCTTCTGTCTTATACTCTACCGGGAAGCCGGTCTCGTCACGGATAATATTGACTTTGGCATACTTAATAGCCGAGATAGAGTCAACTACGTGACTGAAGCCTGCAATACCCGTTGCGAAAGTGCGACGCACATCGGTGTCGATCAGTGCAAGTTCGGCAGCCTCATAGAAGTACTTATCGTGCATATAATGGATAAGGTTCAGCGTGTTTACATAAACCCCCGTTAACCATTCCATCATATTTTTGAAGCGCGGCATAAACTCATCATAAGTTACCACATCGCCTTCGATCGGACGATAAGCCGGACCGCATTGCTCACGCGTCTTAGCATCTACACCGCCACTGATCGCATAGTTGACACACTTTGCGAGGTTGGCACGAGCACCGAAGAACTGCATCTCCTTACCGGTCTGCGTAGCCGATACGCAGCAGCAGATCGAGTAATCATCGCCCCAAATAGGACGCATCACGTCGTCATTCTCATATTGTATAGAGCTTGTCGCGATAGAAATCTTTGCCGCATAGTCCTTGAAGGTCTTGGGCAAGCGTGAGCTGTACAAAACGGTGAGGTTGGGCTCAGGCGACGGCCCCATATTCTCCAGCGTGTGGAGGAAGCGGAAGTCAGTCTTGGTTACCATAGAGCGGCCGTCCATACCTAAACCGGCCACTTCGAGCGTAGCCCATACAGGGTCGCCGGAGAAGAGTTGGTTGTAAGACGGAATGCGGGCAAACTTCACCATACGGAACTTCATCACCAAGTGGTCAATGAGCTCTTGCGCTTCTTTCTCCGTAAGCGTTCCTTCTTTGAAGTCGCGCTGAATATAGATGTCGAGGAAAGTAGAAATACGACCTACCGACATCGCCGCGCCGTTTTGCGTTTTGATCGCTGCCAAGTAGCCGAAGTAAAGCCACTGCACAGCTTCGTGCGCATTGTTAGCGGGTTCAGAAATGTCGTAACCATAGATGGCCGCCATCTCTTTCATCTCTTTCAATGCCTTGATCTGCATAGAGATCTCTTCGCGCAAGCGGATTACCTCTTCCGTCATCGTACCGTCGCCGCAATTGCGCAGGTCCTTCGCTTTCTCGTTAATCAAGAAATCAACACCATACAGCGCCACGCGACGATAGTCGCCGACGATACGCCCACGTCCATACGTATCAGGAAGACCTGTAAGGATATGGTTGTGTCTGACGAGCTTCATCTCATCCGTATAAGCATCGAATACGCCGTCATTGTGCGTCTTGCAATACTTCGTAAATATTTCGTGAAGCTTTGCAGAAGGCTCATAGCCATAAGTTGTGCAAGCCTGTTCCGCCATCTTTATACCGCCGTAGGGCATAAAGGCGCGCTTCAAAGGCTTATCCGTTTGCAAACCGACAATCTTCTCCTGCTCCTTAGTTCCCTCTCCGATATAGGCAGGGCCATAGGCCGTCATACTGGAAACGATTTCCGTTTCCATATCCAATACGCCACCTTTCGCACGTTCCTGCTTTTGCAGTTCTTTGAGCATACCCCAAAGTTTGTCCGTTGCTTCAGTTGGAGCTTCGAGGAATGAAGCGTCACCCTCATAAGTGGTGTAGTTGTCTTGAATAAACTGGCGCAAGTTGACCTCATTGACCCACTTCGTGCCGGTAAATCCTCTCCATGCTTTTTTCATACTATTTGATTGTTATTATGTAAATTGCTGCGTTAAAATGCTTGTACGTACGCTTACTGACAAAGCACTCCTAATCACAGCGAGCAAATTTAGGTATAAAAAGCGTAATATCAAATATTGAAGTGAGCCTAAAAAGTGTGTAAGCCTCGTTTTCGCTATTCTTTTTCGTTGCAAAATACAACGCGACTTCGGGCTTACACACTTTCGTCGGGCAGGCTTTAGCAGCTGTCAAAGTAGCTCATCGCCTAATCCTGCATAACTATATTTTTAAGCTTTTCATAACTCTTGACTACGCCAAACTTGAGCTGACTGTCCGAGATCGACGCAAAGTGGTGAACAGCACAGGCTATCTTCGCGCGCTCCACACCGCGGAGCTGCGTGATCTCTTCAGAGCCTTTTGTTTCGGCTACGAAATAGATGTGCTTCACTGCGCCTTCTTTGAAGACAATGGCCCAATCCGGATTATATTTGCCTACGGGCGTATTGATATAGAAGCCGCGCGGCAGTTTCGTATAGACCTCAACCTCATCTTGCCGCTCCAGCTCTTCGGCAAATTGCTTTTCTACGCCTTGGCTATCCACGACCACTAAAGGTCGTAGAGCGACTTCTCGCTCTCTATGGCATCGATGCCGATATGTCCGCGAAGCTCCTGCTCGGAGAAAAATGTCGGATTCGTAGTGTTGATCCAGCTTATGGTAAGCAATGTGTTCGATCACCGCCATAGCTTTCTGCTCATTGATGATGTTGCCGGCACGGATGATGAACTCTTCGGGGTTTCTGCGATACATGCCGAAGGTCTCTGCCTTGATGCCGGTGAGGATCCTTACAATCGTGCTACGCTTCAAGCCCGTTCGCTGCACCAATTCGCCTACAAGATCATAGCGCATGGAAAAGCCACTCTACTTTTGACCCTTTTGGGCAAACAGGATTGCTCACTTTGGCCATAATATGATTGACCCTTTTGGCCAAAATAATATTAACCACTTAGTACAAGTGTCGTCAGAGTTTTTTTTGTGTAGATTTGAGACCCCGAGTCCTGGTGTAAGGGGTAATAATAAAATCTATTCAAATGAATAAAAGAATCAAGAACATTTTAAGATGTTATGCGGCAGGGATGGGTATCAAGGAAACAGCATCCACGTTCCATACTTCCCGTAACACTGTTCGCAAGTATGTCCGCCTATTCCTTTCAAGTGGGAAAAGCATCGATCAGCTTCTCTCCCTTTCCGAGGAGCAGTTACATGAGATGTTTGGCGGTACGGAATCCCGACGTCGGGGGCCATCTTCCAAAAGGATTGAATTGGAGGCTTTTGCTTCCCGGATATGTATCCCGCCTGACACGTAAAAGGGATGAGTGTCAGGAAACTTTTCAAGGAGTATCATTCTGAGTATCCTGATGGTCTTCAGCTGTCTTCCTTCAAGCGGGCAATCCGCCAGTACAAGTTCCACATCAAGGTCGTCGGCCATGTCGAGCACTATGCCGCAGACCAGATGTATGTTGATTTTGCCGGTGACAGGCTTGAAGTTGTCGATGAGATGACAGGCGAGACAAAGAAGGCCGAAGTCTTTGTTGCCATCCTTCCGTTCAGTCATTACACCTACTGTGAGGCCGTATGGTCGCAGCGCAAGGAAGACCTTATTAAGGGATGCGAGAATGCCATGCTGTATTTCGAAGGAGCTCCGGCGGCAATAGTACCCGACAATCTGAAGGCGGCCGTTACACGAAGCGACCGCAACGAGCCCGTCATCAATGACGATTTTGCCGCTTTTGCCGAGCATTACGGCTGTGCGGTCTATCCCGCCCGTGTACGCCACCCCAAGGACAAGGCTCTTGTTGAAAACGCAGTGAAACTTCTCTACCGTTCCGTTTACCTGGACATAGAGGGAATGACTTTCTATAGTCTGGACGATCTCAATGCCGCCATCCATGTTTCCCTGCACGATTTCAATGAAAAGGTGATGGCCGGCCGGGAGGCGTCACGCAAGGAGATGTTCCTGCGCAGTGAGAAGGACTACCTCCGCCCGCTTCCACTGAAACGCTACGTCATGAAAGAGAAAAAGCTGATGACTGTCGGCAGGAACTCCTACGTATCGCTGTTCAAGCACCATTACAGTGTTCCCAAGGAACATGTGGGGAAACGCGTGACGATCCTCTACGATGCCGACACGGTGGAAATCTACTGTGGCATGAACCTTGTTGCCATCCACGACCGCTGTGACATACCCTACACCTATTCATGGAAAAAGGAGCACAACCTGCCGGGGCACTATGGTCCTTATGACAAGGATCTTGAGGAACTCTTCCGACATGCCTCGGAAATAGACAATATCGTATTGAATTATCTCCGGGAAGTGGAGCGTGTCATGCAATATCCTCCAAAAGCGTTCAGATCCTGTCGGGGCATACTGACGCTGGAGAAAAAATACGGCCGTGACCGTCTGGTCGCTGCCTGCGCCTGCGCGGAACAGAAGCTACAATACGGGTATCAGCCCTTACGAGAGGTGCTTGAACAGGGAGACGACGCGGATTTCCTTCCTGATGAGGACGGGAGGGTACAGCCTGACATGACATCCCCGATACCACTGACCCACAAGAATATACGTGGACGTGACTATTATAGAAAGACAAACAGGAACAATAAAGCTAAAATTATGGAAATAAATAATAAGACAGCTCCCGTAACGGGACAACAGGACCAGAACGCCATATCACTGGATTTGATGAGCCGCATGAAATTACACGGTATGGCGGAGGCTTTCAGGGAAAGCCTTGCCGGCACCACTCCACAGTCCATGACCGCGGACACCTTCCTTTCCATGCTCCTTGCACGTGAATGGGATTACCGTGCCCAGGCTGCCATAGTGCGGCTTACCAGGAATGCGGCGTTCCGATACAAGGCCTATCTCGAACAGATTGACTATGCCACAAATCGGGGTCTTGAGCGCAATCAGATGGAACGCCTCGCCACCCTTGACTTTGTACATAAGGGGCAGAACCTCTTCATTACCGGCTCTTCAGGTACGGGGAAAAGCTATCTAACATGTGCTCTTGGCCACGAGGCATGCAAAAGGGGATTCCGTACTTTCTATGCCAATGCACCCAAACTACTTGGCGCACTGAAGGTTGCCAAAGTCAAAGGTACACTTGAAACTGAGCTCAAGAAGGTTGAGCGTTGCCAGTTACTCATCCTTGATGACCTGTTCATTGTACCTCTTGATGCCAAGGAACGTCCCATTCTGCTCGAAATTATTGAGGACAGACATGAAATCCACTATCATAACCTCGCAGTACCCATCGTCCAACTGGTATGACATGGTTGGTGATCCGACAATAGCCGACGCCATCCTTGACCGAATCATTCATACGGCGCATACCATAGAATTATATGGCGAAAGCATGCGTAAGTTAAGGGCTAAGAAAAGCCAGAGTATCTAAAAGGGTAAAATAAAATTGACCCCTGCACCAGGACTTTACAAGGGGCAATAATATTGTGACCAACAGGAGCAAATTCTATTTGCCCAAAAGGGGCAAAGTAGAGTGGCCTTTCCAGTAAGCGAGAGTGTAGGTAAATTCTCTCAAAAATTAGATTCTTTCAATATTCTTCTATTGTTCACTATTATTGAACAAAATTAATTTATTGAACAAAATATTTGGTAGCTTTGTATTTGTTCATTATCTTTTGCAGTGTTCAATATTATTGAACAAGTAATAAATGATGAACAAGTATGGGAGAAATACTATTATAGAACAGGCAGTAAGTGCAATGAAGCAACAATGGGGAGAAAAGTGGACTCAATATCACCTATGATTTAAGCCCACAAAGTAATCCTATACTTAAAGGACGAGTTAACATCATAGGAATAGACTTTCCTTGCCTTGTAGAAAACGAGGTGAATAGTATCAACATTGGCCGCATTCAGGATTTGATAAAGGGGTGTGCTGAACTACAAAAGATACCTATTTTGCTTATAGCACGATATGTTCAACCAGGTGTTTATAACATTTTACGAACGGCAGGCATTAATTTTGTAGACACTGTTGGTAACTATCAAATCCTATATACAAAAGGTAAGAAGCTGATTTTTCAACTTTCTCACACAGGTGAAAAAGCACCTATAGCGCTTAACAAGGCTTATCCAATCTTTCAAGAAGCAGGCTTAAAAGTTATTTTTTATTTATTGCAAGATGTAGACAATGTGGGTAAAACTTTTAGGGAAATCAAAGAACAGTGCGACGTTTCGTTAGGTACTATAAAAAATGTACTTGATGAATTAGAAACTCGAAAGTTTGTATTGACTACTAAAAGAAAGCGTATACTGAAAGATAAACGCAGGTTGCTTGATCTATGGGTGGAAAACTATCATCATGTTCTTAAGCCAAAACTTTTGGTGAAGCATTTTGCCTTTCGAGATGAACAGTCTAAAACACAATGGGATAAAATAGTGTTGCCCGAAGGAATATGCTGGGGTGGAGAGTGTGCTGCTTATCAAGTAAACGGATATTTAACTCCACAAAAGTTTGAAATATATACCGATGTAGCTTGGGGTAATCTGATGAAAACAGGTGCCATACGTGCAACAGAAGGAGAAATTACAATGTATCAGAAGTTTTGGAAAGGCAGTACAATGCCAATAATTCTTATTTATGCAGACTTATTAGGTGATGGCAATAGTCGTTCGATAGAAGCTGCAAATAAAATATTGAATGATGAGCTTTCAAATTTCAAGTAATAAGATAGACAATCCACTTTTGGTTGAACTATTAAGAACCGCCAGCGAATGTTTTAAAGAGGTAGGACAAGACTTCTTTGTAATTGGTGCAACTGCACGTGATATACTGATACAGCAATTAGTAGGCATTAGCTCTGGTCGAAAAACGAGAGATTTAGATTTAGCTATTGCTATCCCTAATTGGGAAGCCTTTGACGAAATAAAGCAGATGCTTTTGGCGCATGGTTTCACTAAGGATGAGAAAATGTATCAACGCTTCTATTATGGGGTTTATGAAATGGATATTGTTCCTTACGGAGATGTTGCAAAAGAAGATGGATATATTTATTGGCCACCAGAAGAAGATATTGCTATGTCTGTGAAAGGTTATGAGGAGGTACTAAAAGATGCTATAACCATAAGTATTGATAATGAATTTGACATCAAGCTAGCATCACTTCACGGACTTTTTATCCTAAAGTTTAATGCTTGGTTAGATCGTAACCTGCAAACAAATAAAGATGCTGATGATATGGGGTTTATCATTGAGAACTACTTCGTAGCCAACTTAAACAGGAGTGTGTACCAAGAAGTATTTGATTGGGACGATTTTGATGAGTTTATTGTCGGTGCATATTGGCTTGCCAATGACATTGTAGGTTTTCTCCCCATAAAGTATTTGTCCTATTATGAAAAATGTCTACAAAAGGAAATCACAAAAGAAGAGGACAGTAGGCTTCTTCAACAAATATTGGACAGTAACTCAGTTCTTCAGTATGAGCAAGTTTTATATGCATTCCAAAAAATGATAGAAGTTTTTAATAAGTTTACCCGATGAAGATATGTATTACTTTTCAAAGCATAGCAGCTAACGAAAAGAATGGAGACTTTATTCTTCTGAAGAAAATAGCAGACGGAACTTTGGTTTTACTTGCTGATGGTATGGGAGGATTAGATTTTCCTGAACAGGCGTCGAAAATCGTTTGTGAAGCAATCCTTGATTACTTTGAAAGTTACAAGACGTCTGCCCCCTCAAAGATTATTCAAGAGAGCTTAGAATATGCCGATAAAACCTTACGCAAGGCATGCTACCAAAGAAAGTGTAAGATGGGTACTGTCCTCACGCTCGTGTATCTGACGGATAGCTTTCTCTATTATACTTCATTGGGTGATGTTCGTCTATATCATGAACATATTAATGGGACAATCACACTGCTGACGTCCGATGATGTAATCAACATTGGAGGTAAGAGTTACCTTACAGTCTGTATTAATGGAAGAGGGTACAGAACTCCAATAGAAGTATATCAAATGTCAGTACAAACAGGAGATCGCTTCATACTTTGTAGCGATGGCTTCTACAAAAAATATGATGTAAGTGAGTACTTGCAACAGAGAACTTCATCACCTTTACAATGTACGGAAGATGACTGTTCTGTGGTTTGAAATTAATGTAAAATAAAATGTTAGATTTCGACAGCAATATATATACTACCGAAATCTAATCTTCTATATATTGGAGAATTAGTGCCTCCATTTTGGACGAAAACCTTGTGAACGACCATCCTCACTGTCTTCATGTATCTTAGATTGTTTATTATCTATTTGGTTAGGTAGTCCACTTATGGATATGGATTTGTCATGTTCTACATCTCCTTTTGCCTCTTTATTGGTAGAAATTGTCAATGCAATCTTTCTGTCCAATTCAGCAGCTTTACTTTTAAATGAGCGAAGCTCGTCCTCTTTCTTCCAAGAACTGTTTGCAATGTTGGTGTAAACATCTTTGTTGGCTGTTACCTTCTCCATTTCCTTCTCATGCGACTCTATCACCTTCGGGATACGCTCCAAGGCATTAATGAAGTTTTGACACGCAAGTTTCGGGTCAGTTGCCAACTTACCGTTATTATAGGTATAGTAGATACTCTCCTGCCCTTTCACAAAGAAGCGGTTCACCGAACAGTCGAACAAGTCCTTGGAAGTACTCTCTGTCTTGACCATAATGGAGAAACCATAGATTTCGCCAATTTTGTTGTACTCGCCTTTGGTGCGAGCCTTTTCGTCAATCTCCTGTAAACGTGCAGCGATGACTTTGATGTCTGTGTTGTCTTCCACACCTTTGATTGTCAGTTTATTTATAGGTGTACCTTCATCATCACGCTCCACACGCTTCTCAAAGAGAGCTAAGTCAGACTGTGCCTCCTTGATTTTGTCCGTATGGAAAGATACGGAACTGTCAATCTCAGCCAACTTGCCCGTTGCAGCATCACGCTCACGGAGGAAGTTCTTACGCTCAGATTCCAAGGTGGTAATCTTCTTATCCAATCTTGCTTTCTCTAAAAGGTCGGTATTACCCGAAAGCACTGCTACGTATTCTGAGAAGTTCATGCCGCTGTCCTCATCCATCGACCCTTCATCAATGGTACGACTACCAAGCGTGTTTGTCTTAAAGCTGGTTGATGAAAAGCTGCTTATTATGCAGCAGGTTGAACTTGTAACTGTCCAACGAGCGTTCCACAGCATAGATGATGACATCGACCTTGTTGTCCGCAAATTCCTTGGCGATAAGGTTTCCCTTGCGCACGGCTCGTCCGTTGCGCTGCTCCAAGTCCGAAGGTCGCCAAGGCGTGTCCAAATGGTGGATGGCTACCGCACGTTGTTGCGCATTTACACCTGTGCCCAACATGGATGTAGAACCGAAGATAATGCGAATATCCCCACGGTTCATCGCATCCACCATCGCTTTTTTTGCCTTCTCGTTCTTACACTCTTGGATAAAGCGTATTTCGTAGGAAGGGATATGATAGTCTTCTACCAACTTACGCTTTATCTCTGTATAGACGTTCCATTCGCCAGGCTTGTAAGTCCCCAAATCAGAGAAAACAAACTGCGTTCCTTTTTGTGTATCGTACTTTCGGTAATAGTCATTGAGCATCTTGGCACAATGGCTTGCCTTATTGTCTATATGGTCTGAGTACCCTTTTTCATCTATCATGCGTAAATCAAGGCTCATCTTGCGGGCGTAGTCTGTTGCAATAAGCATCTTTGCCCTTTCCTCACTCTCACTCAGAGGTGCACGTCCTAAGATTGTAGCATCGCCACTCTTGGCAAACTCCATCAGCTTGCCGATAAAAACTTCCTGCTCGGGTGTCGGTGGTATGTTATGCAGTATCTCATTCTTCTCCGGTCTGTCGATACCGATGTCCTTGGCAGTACGAAAATCGCAAATCTCCGCATAAAAGTAATAGAAGTGGATGTAATCTGCTGATTATAAAGGGAAAAACATAATATAGAATAATAAAAAGCTGAACGAGTTAGAAACGAGTGAGTTTCTTTTCCCTTTCTTTATTCTGCAACGCCCCAAAGAACACTTAAATTGATAATGCAAAGATAATATTTTCTGATGAAAGCAGTGTGTTTTTACGGAAATAAATTGTAGGAGCACTTAAAATCATTACCAACTAATTTTAATGGAAGTAATTTGTCAGAATTTTTTAGCCTTATTGCCTAATCAGCAAAAATGAATAGAAACAACTATTTTTCTATTGCAAAATGCAAAAAAGAGAGAAATGAAACTTTTTGAAGAAAAATCCCCCGAAATATTTGGCGGATTGAAATAATTTGCATAATATTGCACTTATAAACACGGAACAAACGTTCTGTTTTGAATTTAGCAAGTATGAAATAATGGAAAAACAAATAGATAAAGAAAGCATAAGCAAAAGGGACATTATCCTTAATGAATCGTTCAGGCTATTTCTGAAAAAAGGTTATGCAGCAGTATCATTTTCGGATTTAGTGGAAGCTACCGGCATTTCTCGTGGCAATATGTTTCATCACTTCAAGAATAAGGAGGATATATTCAATCATGCCGTTGATAGGTTTGTATTTGAATTCTTGACCAATGATGCTACAGACTTTCTTGAACTTACAAGCTCGACACCATTAAAGGACTTCATTGATAATCGTGTAGAAAACATCGGTCGCCGTATGAAATCATTTTTTATAATGACAAAAGGCACAGTCACTCCTGCCAATTTCATGTCATTTATCTTGTATCTGAAAGACAACTATCCGGATTGGAAAGAGAAGTTTCAAGAATACGAGAAAAGAAAGAGCCTTGAGTGGAAAGAGGTGATAGAGCTTGCCAAACAGAAAGGAGAGATTACTCAAACTGTGGAAACAGAAAGATTATATCTTCCATTAGAAATATATATCTTGGATTGTCATACAGAAGTGCATTGAGCAGACCAACTTTCCATTTCCGAATTGAAAGAGCAAATATACACAATATACTATTTAATAACCAAATAATATTCCTATGAAAAAGCAGCATATATCAATAGCGTATCGGCATATCTTCCTAATTCTCCCATCGCCAATGAGGAAATGGAGGACTATATCGGGGAAATTGGTGGAAATCCGTCAAGGGTTCGTTCCATTGTCCTTAGACAAAATGGCATCAAAACGAGATATTACGGGTTGGACAAAAACCAAAGCCTAACACACTCGAATGCAGAGTTGGCAAAGGAGGCCGTATGTGGGCTATTTGAGAATAGACAAATTCCAAATGACCTGACCCTATTGGCTTGTGGAACAAGTACACCCGACCAACTGCTTCCTTCCCATGCGTCTATGGTTCACGGAGAATTAGCCAACTATCCTATGGAAATATTCTCCTCTGCAGGTGTATGCCTTACCTCATTGCAGGCATTGAAAATATGCTATAGCAATATTCTTGCAGGACTGCATCAAAAAGCTGTATGCGTGGCATCAGAATTAACTTCACCTGCATTGGTATCCAAATTTTATGACCCGGAGTATGAAGCTACACATGACAATCCTGACAAAGACCCCTATATGGCTTTTGAGAAGGATTTTATGCGATTTATGCTTTCTGATGGTGCAGGAGCGGTATTGGTGCAAGATCATCCCGAAGGAATATGTCCTCTCAAAATCGAATGGGTCGATATGACTTCCTATGCCAACGAACTACCCACCTGTATGTTTATGGCATCAGAGTTGCAAGAAAACGGACGGCTCAAAAGCTGGAAGGAGTTCTCTCCTGATGAGATTAAGGAGCGTGCCGTACTTGTGGGCAAACAGGACATTCGGCAGCTAAAGAAATACATTATCAAGTATTGGGTTGACCATATCGAAACCGTACTTGCCAAACATCATGTAAAAGCAGAAGAGATAGATTATGTCATACCTCATGTATCATCAATGTTTTTCTATGAGAAATTAAATGACGAAATTGCTGCTCGTAACATTGCCCTGACAAAAGAGAAATGGTTTACAAATCTGACTTCTGTAGGCAACATCGGTTCCGCTGCCATTTATGTGGCTTTGGAAGAATTTATAAGGACAAAAGGTATAAAACGTGGAAACAAGATACTTCTCCTCGTTCCCGAAAGTGGAAGATTCTCATATGGAACAGTATTACTTACTGTAGAATAGAGCGAGAACCAACTTATCGCTCTTTTGCAAGGACACGATAAGCTTTATATATAGAAGTTAAGTATTCATTAAAAATCAAGGATATGCAATCAGATAATTAAACACACAAACTTAATAGTTTGGAAGCTGTAAAATTGATTACAGTGCAGCAATATCCTACCGATCAATTCGGAAAACTGTATGAAAAAAGGACGCGGATTCGAAAAAGCGACATGAGTAGAAAAAAACATAGAATTATACAAATATGGATACAATTAATAATAGAAAAAAATAACGTTAGATGCAGATTTGTTATTAGATGCAGAAATGCAAACACTTGAGGGCGGAGTCGCCTCTGAAGGTTGTGCTGTAGACCACAGTGAGAATTCTACAATACAAGCCCCATGGGGTGGCTGTAGTTCATGCAACAAAACTAAAAGTTGCCAAACACACACTTAATTATAACAATTATAACATATGTCACTGCATCAAATATCACTTTTGGTGCAGTGGCACTAAAACTTAGAATAAGTATGAAACTAATTTTGAACCCAGAATATATGTTGAAACCCGAAAAGGGTAAAGCTTTACTTTTAACTACAGATCCTTTTCGAGCAAAGAATAATGAGAAATTAGAATCAGTAATACATCCTATCCATGCGATGATATTGTCATTCTTTGACGGAAAGGAGAAAGACTTATGCATAGATAATGCCGCTCAATATTTAAATGTTGATAAGGGTAAGATTTCCAACTTTGTATCAAAGTTAATAAATAATGAGCAACCTGTAATTGTTTCTCTTGGAAAGAAGTATATATATTTCCCTCAATACACTCTTGTTGGGGTTGAAAATACTACTTCTGAGAATATTCGGCTGTATAATCCAAATGATTTCAAGTATGATTTTTTAGACTTGAAAATGGGAAGGCATTCTATGATAACCGATGTTACCCTTATGCTTACAACTCGATGCAAAACAGATTGTGTGTATTGCTATGCAACAAAACAACATTGTAATAAAGAACTCCCTCTTTCTAGAATAATGTCACTTATAGATGAAGCATATAAGTTAAAAATGAGAGGTTTTGATATCATTGGAGGAGATGTGTTTGCCCATTCACATTGGAAGGAAATCCTTGCTAAACTATATTCAAAAAAATTCAACCCCTTCGTCTCGACAAAAGTACCTTTGAATGAAGAAGACGTGAATTTTTTAGCTTCGATAGAGTCAGAGATATACAAATATCTTTAGATACATTAGTCCCGTCAAATCTAGACAAAATTGTACACTCTACGAGTAAATACTATGAAAATATAATAAAGACCTTAGACTATTTAGATAAATACAATATCAAGACAGTCATACATACCATTATTTGTAGAGATAATAACTCCATAGAAGATATTAAAAAGCTTGGAAAAAGAATTGTTCAAGCATCCGAATATCGATTTATGGCGTATAGATCCTGCTACATATTCTATGCCAAAAAGGAGTAAAGTCTTTTTGAAAATTATAAGGTCACTAAACACAATTTATTAGAGATATATGATTATATAAAATCTCAATCATATCCTATAAGAGTTCTTGCAAATAGCTTGTATAATAACGTAAATAAAAAGTCAGAAGAAAAAGAATAATGATTTTATAGAAAATAGGGTTCTTTGTACTGCAAATTATTCTCACTTATTCATTTTGCCTGATGGGAAAGTTACTATATGTGAGCAACTTTATTGGAACTCTAAATTTATTGTTGGAGATGTATTAGAATCTTCTCTTGCTGAGATTTGGACTTCAGATAAAGCTAAGTATTTATCAACCTACCTCAAAAAGACATAAGTGACGAAAGCGCTTGTAAGACTTGTAAAGTATACACAATTTGTCGGCAACAGTCAGGTGGAGTATGTTGGAAAGAAGTAATTGCGGCATATGGAACAGACAAATGGGACTATCCAGACCCTAGTTGTCCTCATGCTCCAAATGTCTACAATGATATTTATTTGTAATTTTATGTTTCGAATGAGAAGTTCTCGTATTTTCAAAAACATCTTCTCTATATTAAGTAGGGAGATGAAGTTTGTAAGCTTATTAGTTCTTGTTTTGTTGTCTATACAGAGTTCTTATGGACAGCAGGTTTCAGGAGTAGTACAGCATGACAACAATGCGATAGAGTTTTGTAATGTGATGGTTAAAAATGTGGAAGATTCTGCATTCGTTTCCGGAACAGTAACAGACCAATTGGGAACCTTCGTGATTGACAAGATAGATGTTGGCAACTACTTCTTGGAAGTTTCATGTGTAGGCTATGAAAAACAGAGAGTCCCCTTTACAATTACTTCCAACCAGAATATCCATTTGCGAGTAGAGCTTCTACGCAATGAAACTTTCTTGGACGAAGTTACAGTTACGGCTTCTCATAAAATTTGGAAGAGAACGAATAATTCATTAGCGATGAAAGTCGAGGGGACTCCGCTTGCCGATATGATTTCCGCTATTGATGTTTTAGCATATATGCCGGGAGTTATAGCTGATAATTCCGGCATAAAACTAATTGGCAAAGACAATCTGCTCATTTTGATAGATAATCGTGTAGTATCTTCATTTTCAGAAATAGAAAACCTAAATGTTAACTCTATTAAAACAGTTGCTCTTGAGAAAAATGCAGGCGTGCGATATAACAGCAAGTATAAATCTGTCTTGCGAATTACCACAAAGGAGCGCAGTGGTAATTCTGTGGAAATAAGCCAAAGGACGAAAGTAGGTAGGAAAATTTCCAATACAGAAAACGCCAACTTTTATCTCGCATCAAATAAAATAACACTTAATGGCGGAGTTATCACGAGTTTCCGTAACGATTTGAATTACTACACTGTGGAAACACAAAATGTAGAGAATAATGTCCAATACATTAGTCGGCAGTCAATACAAAACAAACGAAAAGGCTTTGATGCTTCGTTTGGACTTAAATATGAGTTCAGCAACAACCACTACTTGCAGCTATATGATGATTTCTATTATGCGGGAAACAAGCCGATTAACAAAAGTACTACAGAATATATTGAACCCGGCTTGCACGAACAGATATTCACAGAGATTGCACCAAATTACAATGAAAAGAATAATCGGTTGAACCTCTTCTATAATCTGCCGGTATTGAAAGATAGTCATTTAGAATTAAATCTTGACTACATACATCAATCTTCCGATGACAACCAAACAATCAAGAACTCCAACAAACAAAAAACAAATGAGTTTTGCATAATTTATAAAGGACGTTATAACGTTTATCTGGCTCAGCTAAACTATGTGGGCACACTTTGGCGTTCATTTGACGGAAATCTGGGCTTAGACTATATGAACTTGACGAACAATACCTTTTCCTATAATAACGCGGAAATGGCGAAAGCGATAAATAACGAGGGAGAACATAAAGAACAACAGATTGCATATTACATCAACCTGAAAAAGCAATTAAATAAATTTGGGCTTCAAGCAGGTATCAGATACGAAACGGTTTGGCTGAAATATAAAGATACGAAAGAATATGCCGAACAAACAAAACGAATTAGCAGTCTGTTCCCGTTTATGTCTTTGGAGGTAAATTTGTCTTCCAAATGGAACCTTTCCCTGACGTACGACAGAAAGATGAACCTTCCTTCTTATCAACAATTAAATCCCATCATAACCTATTACGACAAGTATAGTTATAGAATAGGAAATCCGAATTTGGAACCGGTTTACTTTAACAATTTCTCATTAAGTGCATTGTACGACAATATTTTGAACCTTTATGCGGAATACTCATTCATAAGGAACCAAATACAGGAAGTACCGATGACTGATGCTGCCAACCGACAAGTGATTAAAGTAATTCCTGTCAATATAGCGAAGAACCATCAAATAAGCATCGGAGCAAACCTGACGAAACGATTTGGAAAGCATCAGATAGGTTTCCACAGTGCACTGTTAGCGCAAAAAAATCAATTAGACAATTTACAGGTTGAAAAACATCGTTTTTTTACCTCTGTCTATGTGTCGGTTAATTATAACTATCGCTTACGGGATAATATAAACTATTACGTGAGAATGAATTATACCGGAAAGACAGAAGATACCGTCTTTAAACAGTATCCGGCATTCAGCACCAGCACTGGCATTACTTCAGTTTCTTTGATAAGAGAATGCAACTGAATATTGCTTGCAACGACCTTTTTCGTACCGAAAACTCCGATTGGGAAGTCAAGTATTTAAACATTAACAACTTACAAAGAAACAACGCAGACTCGCGATATTTTTCTATTTACCTTAAATACAATGTCAACAAGACTTCTCGCAAGAATAAAGTAAAGAGTTTGGATAATATACTGAATAGGCTGTAGTGCAACATTAACTTTGCTTTTAACTCTATTGTATGATTTTTTATAGTTTTGCAAAACAATGTGATGCAATGGATTGTGGTCCCTCTTGTTTGGTAATGATTGCCAAGCACTATGGAACACACCCCAATATTGAAGCTATACGAAAGACTTGCGATCTCGGTAAGGGAGGTGTTTCTCTCCTCGGGATTAGTAAGGCGGCAGAGGAGATTGGCTTTAAAACTATCGGTGGTCGATTGAGTTTTGACACGCTTACGTCAGAAGTACCCCTTACCTTGCATCATTCATTGGAACCAGAACCACTTTGTGGTTGTTTATAAGATAAAGAAACGCAGAGGTAATCAATATGAAGTTTATGTGGCAGATCCTGGAAAAGGACTTATAACCTATACCAAGGAGGAATTCTGCGAGCATTGGGTGAGTACTAAGACCAACGGCGAGGAGAAAGGTATTGCCCTTCTTCTCGAACCGACAGAAAAGTTCTATGTACAAAATGATACTGAAACTATTCCGACTCAGAACCGCGTAAAATTTCTTTGGAAATACCTCAGGAAGTACAGACGCTTCTTCATTCAATTGATACTTGGCTTGTTGCTCGGTTCGCTCCTGCAACTCGTCTTTCCTTTCCTCACACAAGCCATTGTGGATACGGGTATCGGAGGAAAGGACATTGGGTTCGTGTGGCTGGTTTTATTGGCTCAAATGATGCTTCTTTTCAGTCGTACAGCCATTGACTTCATTCGCTCCAAAATACTCTTGCACATTTCCACGCGCATCAATATCTCGCTTATCTCGGATTTCTTTATTAAACTGATGAAGTTGCCGATGAAGTTCTTCGATACCAAATTGATGGGCGACCTATTGCAACGCATTGAAGACCACCGACGTGTAGAACAGTTCCTCACATCAAGCAGTCTAAGTTTATTATTCTCGTTTTTCACTTTCCTTGTGTTTGGCATTGTGCTTGCGGTCTATAATCTCGGAATATTCCTTGTCTTCCTATTTGGGACATCGCTTTACGCAGTCTGGATTATCCTCTTCCTCAAAAAGCGCAGGCAGCTCGACTATAAATATTTTGAGCAGGCAGGGCGAAACCGTAACGTCACCTACCAGCTCATCAATGGAATGCAGGAAATCAAGTTGCAGGGCTGTGAACAGCGCAAACGTTGGGAATGGGAGGACGTACAAGCCGATCTGTTCAAGGTCAATCTGCAATCCTTGAACCTGCAACAGATACAACAGGCAGGAAGCATCACCATCAACGAGGTAAAAAACATTTTAATTACCGTTCTCGCTGCCACAGCCGTGATACATGGAAACATGACGCTCGGTATGATGCTGGCTGTACAGTATATTATCGGACAGCTCAACAGTCCTGTGGAACAACTTATTCAATTTATCTACTCATGGCAGGACGTAAGCATCAGCCTTGACCGTATGAACGAAATACATACTGAGACTAATGAAGAAAATGCAGAAAGAACACAAAATGCCTATACGGATGAAAAATCCGAAGGACATTCCCTCACGATAAAAAACCTATCCTTTAAATACGACATTTATAGTTCTAAAGATATTCTATCGAATATCAACCTTTCTATTCCCAACGGTAAGGTAACGGCAATCGTGGGTCCAAGTGGAAGTGGGAAAACCACTCTTATCAAACTTCTTCTAGGCTTTTATGAACCGTTGAATGGAAACATTCAGATAGGTAACGCCAACTTAAATGAATACAATCTCGAATGGTGGCGAAGCCAGTGTGGAACTGTAATGCAGGAGGGCTACTTGTTTTCCGATACCATTGCGAGAAACATTGCCATATCTGACGATGAGCCCGGCATCGAACGCATCCGCCATGCAGCCCGTGTGGCAAACATCGCCGACTACATCGAAGCCCTGCCTTTGACTTATAACACGATGATAGGACAGGATGGGCAAGGTGTCAGTCAAGGGCAACGACAACGCATACTTATTGCGAGGGTTGTCTATAAGAATCCGACGTTCGTATTTTTGGACGAAGCTACCAATGCCCTCGATGCCAACAACGAGCGAGCCATAACAGAAAACCTCTCGGAGTTCTACAAGGGAAAAACCGTAGTCGTAGTGGCACATCGTCTTTCCACTGTCCGCAATGCCGACCAAATAGTAGTTTTGGATGAAGGTAAAATTGTAGAGGTAGGGACACACGAAGAACTGACCGCCAAACGTGGTAAATACTTTGCCTTAGTAAAGAATCAATTAGAACTTGGTAACTAATATGGAAGAAGAAAAGAAACAAGAACGGAGTTTTGAACTGCGTAGCGAGAAAGTCCGCAGTATCGTGGGACAGATACCCTCCTCACTTGTCCGTTATGGCATTACCACCATCGGAACGGTGTTGCTCTGCCTTTTTGCTGTAGCCTACTTCCTGCCCTACAAGCAGGTTTATTATGGAACGGCTACTGTGCGTGAAATAAATAACACTCCAACCGACAGCATAGAGATAGCCATCTTGCTTCGATTCGAGAACAAACATCTCGAAAATATAAACGGACAAATAATTTATCTGCAATCGCCCTATGGAACGTTCGCAGGGCAGCTACGAGACCTTTTTATCGTACGTGACACTTTGGAACGTCAGGAAGCTCTCTGTCGTTTTAAGTCAGCCGAAATAAAATCAGTGGAAAACCAAACTGTAGACTTTCAAATAGTACACTCATCTGGTAATCTCCTACAAAAAATGCTTGGGGAATTATAATGGAGTCGGACATTTATCATCCCTCTCTCGATAATCAATCGTCAAACTCACCGCCTTCTCTTGTAGGGCGGTGAGTTCTTTTGTCAAGCGGATAAGCTCCTGCAACAGGGTTTGTGTCGTTGTTTCCCTCTCGGTGATGTGGAGAAAGCGCACCACCTGATTATAGTTCACTCCAATTTTATGGACTTCGGCAGTGAGTTCGGAGAGCTTGCGGTAATACTCCACAGCGGACTTGTCCACCGTTATCACCTTAAAATGCTCTCCTAATAACCTTGCACGCACGAACTCTGACTTGGACTTTGAGCCTGACTTGTGATAGAGGTCTATCACCCGAAGTTGGTCTTTCGGGTCGGGCAGGCGGACGTGCCAGTCGTCCCACTTGTCGGGCATATCACCATACCTTTGGGGTACTCTTTTCCTTGAATTATCACTTGCCATATTCTCTTGTTTTCGTTTCTCTAATTACGACTTTGGAGTGATTTATTCCCCCTTTCGGGGCAAGGGTCTTTGTGGGACAAACGGCAGTTTATGTCACAAAGACACACCTGCTGCTGATGTAGAAAATGGGATTATAAGCCCCTGCCGTGTTATTGCATTCATTGAATACGGTAACTCTGCACAGGCTTGCATTCGAGGATTGCTGTTGTTCAGAGTTTTCTCCATCTTTCCACATCTTCCTTGTATTGGTCGAGGTGTTCCCGAAGCACTTGTTCCACATATCCCGAAACGCTCGCTTCCTGCTCACCGATTTTCCGCACCACGAAGTCCAACCTTCGTTGGGTTTCCTCTGACACATATACGGCTTTGCGATGGCTGTTGCGAAAGGGGCGGAGGTATCTCCCTAGAAATCGGGCTAAATCCTCTCCGTCCTTGCTTTTTGTCTTGTTCTTACTCCCTTGATGAGAAACTTCTTCCGTGTCCATTTTAATTCTCTCTGAGCTGATTACTTTTTCCTCCGAAGCATCTTCATCATCAGAAGGGTCAAACATTGCAGTGCGCCGTGATGGAATTCCTGTTGTTCCGTCGTCTGCCATCCACTTCTGTGCGTCTTTCAATATCCTTTTTTGCCTCTCTTCCACTGTCAATGGCTCTTCGGACAAAGCATCTTCTTCATGCTCTTCATCCATTTTTATAGGCTCAAATCTTTTCTTTTTCCTCTTCATAGTCAGAGGGCTGGTCAAAATCTGGCAAATCTTCGG